>Ga0308159_1001407_pt1 | contig 34996 bp, 28 predicted proteins | sample PhyCR1_FD_201040 | JGI IMG/M metagenome (GOLD analysis project Ga0308159, IMG submission 201040) | Phyllosphere microbial communities from UC Gill Tract Community Farm, Albany, California, United States - DLSLC.R1 | ecosystem: Host-associated > Plants > Phyllosphere > Unclassified | place: USA... | reverse complement strand
TAATCCACAAAAACTATGATCAGTAAGGTTATGTTGACAATGGAGAGCCGTATACATGGAGACATGTACGTACGGTTCGGGGGCGGGTTAGCAGAGACTTACCACCGCAAGGTGGCAAAGCGCTGTTGGCCTAGCCCACTGAAAGAAATCGCCGATCTTTGTACCATCACTAAAGTACTCACTTATCATCTGGCTCGTCATACTTTCGCGACGACTATTACGCTTTCAAATGGCGTTCCGATTGAGACCGTATCCCAGATGCTTGGGCATAACAGCTTGAAAACAACGCAGCATTATGCGAAGGTGATCGATACGAAAGTTAGTGCTGAGATGTCCGCATTACAGGAGAAGCTTCTGGAACGGAATAAGGATGAAGAGGATGCTGGTGATACGAAAGTTATGAAGCTATTTAGATAAATTGGTGGCAATGTAAACTGAAATCGTTTTAATTTGTCTCGTCAATCTTAATCTAATTGCCATTATTTGTATCAACACTAGGCAGAGAATCTTCACACGATGGTTTAAAAAACAAATTATTATGATACTAATAGTATTATTTTTTATTTTTTTTTAAACTAAATTTTGACTAGGTTTATTTTATAATTATTTTTGATACTAATAGTATGAAAAATCAGTCTAAAATAAACAAGCTGCTTCACTCCCAGCCTTATGGTACAATATTTACCAGTGGTTGGATGTTACGTAACGGATATAGCCACGCCCTCCAGCAAAGGTATAAAGAAAGCGGTTGGCTAGTGCCTATCGGCAATGGAGCAAGCAAGAGGTTTGGGGATGAGGTCTCGGTAGAAGGCGCCTTATATACTCTTCAAAAGCAGATGGAACTTTCAGTACACATTGGAGGAAAGTCAGCTCTAGCAATTATGGGTAGGTCCCATTATCTGCAGATGGGTAAAAGTCGGTTGGTACTTTTTAGCAGAGCCGATGAAAAGTTGCCTAAATGGTTCGCAGAATATGATTGGGAGGTAACGATAGATTATAATAGCTCAAATTTTCTTGAAGATGAAATTGGAATGGTGGAGTCCAATATCCAGAATTTCAAAGTGAGGATTTCTGGTGAAATACGGGCATTACTGGAATGTCTTTACCTTTCTTCGCGGGACCAGAATATCATGGAGTGCTATGAGATATTAGAGGGGATGTCAAATCTGCGACCACAACTGGTTCAGAACCTTCTTGAGGGCTGTAATTCTGTGAAAGTGAAACGGCTGTTCCTATTCATGGCTGAAAAAGCCGGTCACGCTTGGGTGAAATATTTAAAACAGGACTGTTTGGATCTGGGTTCAGGAAAAAGAAGTATTGTGCCTAACGGCGCGTATGTTAAGAAATACCAGATCACAGTACCAAAAGAACTAATGAAAAATGGAGAAAGTATATAAGAGCCAGGTCAAGCTTTTGCTTGACGTGCTGCCGCTGGTAGCTAAGGAGAAGTGTTTTGCGTTGCACGGTGGAACGGCGATTAATCTTTTTGTTCGTAACATGCCAAGGCTTTCGGTAGATATTGATCTCACCTATCTGCGGATTGAAGACTGGGATACTTCGATAGGCGAAATCAACAATGCATTATCTAGAATTAAGTCGGATATCGAAAAGTCAATGAACGCTACCGCGGTCTTAAAAGCAGAAGTCTCCAAGTTGTTGATCAGTACAAAGCAGGCATCTATCAAACTCGAGGTGAGCAGGATGGGAAGGGGGGCATATGAGGAGCCAGAAGTTAGAGTGTTGTGCGAAAGAGCGCAGGAAGAATATAATACATTTTGTGAGATTGCAGTAGTGCCGCTAGGGCAACTCTATGGAGGAAAGATTTGTGCAGCCCTAGACCGCCAGCACCCAAGGGACATTTTCGATGTAAAATACTTGCTTGCAAACGAAGGGTTTAATGATGAAATTAAAAAAGGATTTCTTTTCTGTCTGTTGGGTGCAAAACGCCCACTTTTTAAAATGCTCAATCCAAATTTTATTGACCAGAAATCTGCATTGGAAAAACAGTTTAACGGCATGACATCAGAAGCCCTCAGCTATGAAGAATACGAGCAGATAAAAGTACGACTTGTTGAGACAGTTACCAATGGACTTGATAAAATAGACAGGGAGTTTCTCCTTGAGTTTAAGAATATGACCCCTAACTGGGAAAAATACGCATACTCACATTTTCCGTCAATCAAATGGAAGATGAAGCATCTTCAGGAGCTAATGGAGAAGAATCCCAGCAAACACAAGGACATGCTCAACGAATTGAAAAAAGCACTTAAATTATCATAGATGAATATGGATAATACATGTACTCACTTACCATGTTTAAGGATTATGTTGCAATTGTCAATACCATTAATCCTCACGGCTCTGGACCGATTTCTCCAGATAGATTTGCCCCTTTTTCAAAAAATCCTACAATCTAAAAATTTTTATGCAAATTGGTTTGGTCGACGAAATAGGCTCTGGCATATTGAATGTGAATAAGTATTTAAAATATTATTCATCTGGAAAACCTGAGTTTATAGATGGAAATGTATTTAGAGTTCTTATTCCATTAGGACACCAAAAAAGTGAAGGTACAAATTCAACAGTAAATGCAACAGTAAACGCAACAGTAAATGCAACAGTAAATGATCTGATTGTTCATGCTTTTGAGAAAGAAATAAATACAAAAGTGAGAGAAAGGCTAGGCAAGATAGTAAGTTTTATTCAGAATGAGCCTGGAAGTAGAGCGAATGCTATTACAGAAGGAGTTGAGTTGAGTAAAAGTATTGTAAGAAGAGAGCTAACCAATTTAATTAATAATGATGTTATAGAGTTTGTAGGATCACCGAAAACGGGAGGTTACCGGCTAAAAAATAACTCTAGCAAGAAATAAAAAATCATCCGAATGATATAAAGCGAAAGAGGTATGGCTGTATATTTCAACTAAACGGGTTCTTCCCCAATTTTGCCGAAATAACCATTATCGTATCAAGAACGAGAAAATTACCTCTTTGAGTCACCGGCCTGACATTAACTTAAGCCGGATGATGGTGTTGTGAAAGTTATGAAGCTTTTTAGATAGATTGTTAGCTATGTAGCTGTTATAGGGGTTGAAGACTGAAGCAATGTTAATTTAGATTCCTCATTCATCTTAGTTGGCTAATATCATTAAAATATAGTTTATCGTGTAACCTTACTAGGGAACATTTTACCCGTCAATGATGGACCATGACTTATCGCTTTACATCATTTTTATTTTCGTCTATTGAGCCAAAAAGATAATATAAAGTGTCACAAATATTTCATTAATTTGTGACGAAATAATTCATTTAACATGAAATATTAACCATATAATCAGGTGGTTAACAAGGTAATTAAGAATAAATCGTTCGTGACACTTTTATTTTCAGTTGCTATACATGCCTCTCCTATATTCATGTGAAGCAGCTTCGCTTGGATTAGATTACAAAAGGCGATTACGGTAATTTATGGATATTCATTAAACGGCAGAAAACGGAAACACCCTGTCACATCCCCTTGTTGGATGAGGCGAAAGTAATTCTTGCCAGGCATACCTTTGCAACCATTAATAGAGATAATTAATGTTGGTACTAATAGCTAGGCTAAGTAGAGTGCTAACTATTAGTGTTTAATTAGAGGTTATTGGTAATAAACATGGTTTACAAGTTGTAAACGTAGATTATTAATTAGAGATGGTGTTTATAAGTGAACCGATAAAGACAAGGGATGTTCCAAAAAAACTATAACCATGACAGAGGCGCATTAATTTAGAATCTGACACAGTTCAGGTGACACTCCCAACCTATTTTTCGCTTCTCGTGTTCCTGCCCATAGTTTCTATGTTTTCTTATTTGACTGGAATTCGGAAATGTTATCTGTTTTCTCTTCCAGATACAATATGCTAAAAATTCATATGCTTGCAACCTTTTTAGCCTACACCTCATCTTTATTGAAACACCCTTCAGTATGCAAAAAAATATCACTTCCCGGTATTCGACATTAAAAATTCCTTTCCTTTTTGTCCTCGCTTCTTTTTTTCTTTTTGCAATTGAAGTTCGGTCCCAGAGTGAAGAATTACCAGGAAAAACCATAAACGCACTCACCCGGCTACCAGTTCCTTTTGTCAGTATTGGCATTAAAAAGAAGTCTATTGGTACTGTTTCTGATTCTTTAGGGCGTTACATACTGAGCTATCGCCAAGATGAAATCTCAAAGACAGATTCTCTCATTTTTTCCGCAATTGGTTTCTACACTGTCAAGATGGATCTCGAGCAATTTTTAAACGGGAACAAGACGGTTATGTTGAAGGAACTGCCGCTGCAGCTTAGAACGATAAAGATCAAGGCTGAGCCAAGAAAAATGAAAAGCTATGGACGCTGGTCGGCTAGTCTTGTTTTCTTTCCTGCTATGTACAAAACAATACCTAAATTTAGTGACGAAAAGGGCCGTGAACAGGCATCCATTCTCAAAATAGACCCGGATGTTTACTTAAGGAAACTTAACTTCGGCATTAACAGAAGACATTTTAAAAGGATAAAGCTTAGATTGAATGTATACGGAATTAAAAATGGAATTCCCGATCACTCTTTGCTGGATAAAGATGTAGTGTTCGATGTGTCCGGCTCATCTGAGCAGGGAATGCCAAAGGTTCAGACCATAGATTTGCGTCCTTATCAGATAGAAATAAAGGGAAGAAAAGAAATTGCGGTCTCCTTGTCCATTCTTGAACTCGAGTCTTTACCCGGGGATACGAGCAGGCAGGCATTTTTTATACCTTCATTCCCTACCCCACTGCGCTCAAGCCTTTACAGGATGAAAAGTGAAGCGACATGGCAAAAAGTTTCCAGTTCCCATTTGCTTATTGGCGTAGAAGTGTCAACCATGAAAACAAAAAAAGTTGAGGAAGAAGAACAAAAAGAGGAAAACCCGGATGAAATAACGAAAGTTGATGCGGAGATATCCAGGGCATTGTATGGAAACAACAATGGAAGGCACATCAAGGTAGCAGACGGAGAAATCTACTATGAGACATACGGAAAAGGTAGTCCACTCATTCTGCTGCATGGAAACAGCGAGAGTATCAGCTCGTTCAGAAACCAGATAGGCCCGCTATCTGAGCATTATCAGGTCATTGCCATGGATACCCGGGGACATGGGAACAGCATCAATAAAAGTACAACGGCCTATAGTTATAGGCTTTTTGCGGATGACTTAAAGGCAGTGATGGATTCCATCCATATCCAAAAAGCGAGTTTACTGGGTTGGAGCGATGGGGGAAATACAGCCATTGAATTTGCCTTGAAACACCCTGAAAAAATAGATAAAATGGTACTGATGGGCGCAAATATTTTTCCGGGCACGAGGGCCATAAAGGAAGATATTGTCCGAATGTTTGAAAAACGTAGAGATAGCCTGATGAATCTTCAGGATGCAGGATCTAATAACCAATTGCGACTCACTCAATTGGTATTTCAGGAACCGCAGATAAATGCAGATGACCTGGATAGGATAAACATGCCTACACTTATCCTCGCTGGAGAATCTGATGTGATCAAAACCGAGCATACCCTATTAATCCATACGCTTATCAAAAGTTCGAGCGCACAAATCATAGCAGGTGAGGATCATTATCTACCCCTGAAAAACCCAGGCCTTTTCAATAAAGTTATATTTGATTTCCTTGCCGATAAGTCAGAGGTTGAATGATACAATGAAAAATTTACCGCATACATCGTTGCACCGCCTTCTGGGTGGCATAAATCCTTCAAGTAATAAGCTGTGCTTTGCCATTGATCAAGGATATGATCGTAACTTGTAGATATTCCTATATCCATCCGTCCATTTACATCGGTTTTCGTTTGTAAAACCTCTATTATCCTTTTTCCAATATGGCTGTGATCCCGGAAGATGAAGGATCTGTTAGGCTATGATAATTAAATAATCCGGGCGAACCCAGTAGATTGTTGATCGCGAGTAGTCCACCCCAAGGAATATCCAATGATCAGGTTTAAGATTTTATTTGGCTATATATGGGTATGTGCTCTTTAAATCAAGTTATATCGCGCTAGTTTAAAGAAAACATGGTTCGTTGAGAGAAGTGATTTATTCTCTAAGCTTGACTGAAGAGTAGTGCCTACGCTAAATATGTCTAGATAGATTTATAATTAAGATGAACATCCTCTTTTTATATCATCTCTGGTTATAAGTCAAAAAGTGCATCCATTAGGACCTCAGATTGTACCAGCCCTGGATAGCTTCCCGTATTTTTAACGCCATAGGTAGTGACCATTGTTAAAAACACCGTTTTCTTTGTTCCGGTTTGTTGTCGAAAACAATCGATTTTATTATTTAGTTCGATCGCATAAGTTTTAGTGATCTCAAAGGGTTTGGCAGAAAATTTCATCTCGCAAACACTAATACACCCATCATTACGATCTATGAGCAGGTCAATTTGTGCGCCTTTTTCTGTTTTAACTTTTGGTTGATATCTCCATACAGATTCTTCAGTGTAGATCGCCTCTATTCCCATTGTCTTTTTAATCTGGGGTATGTGCTTTAGACAAATACTTTCAAAGGCATTTCCACTCCAACTTGTCCAAGATTGTCCGGTCATGGTCTTTAGCCATGTTCCGCTGCCGGTTGCCTTGCTTCCATCTATATATTTTAAATAAAATAACGAGTATTCATCGACCAGTTTATAAAGTTTATCCCTGCTTGTTTTTCCAAATGGGGTATAATCTGCTATAAAACCAGATTCAATCAATTCATCCAATAATTTGGTAGCATGTCCACCTGTTGTTAGTTTGCAGGTATAGATGATTTCTTGTCGTGACAATCCCTTTCCTTTCTTTGCGAGTGCTTTTACGATATCGATATGGCTTTGCGCATTGTCAAAAAGAGAAAAATAGAGGTTTTTAAATTCGTCCACAAGAAGCCCGTCTTTTGTAAAACAAAGCTTATCGATCACTTGGGCTGCACTCTCTCCGGGTACAATTTCCTTTAGATAGTGGGGGATGCCTCCCACAGCCATGTATAGTTGCAAAAGCTGAACTTTGTCAAGTTTTATCTTTCTGTTTTTCAGATAAGCAGCTGTTTCTCCTATTGTAAAAGGCAGTAACCTGATCCGTTTTGTTACCCGGTTATGTAATCCGCCCTTGTTGTTTATAATTTTTGTGATCATCCAGGACGCGGCTGATCCGCAAATGACCACAACAAGTTTTGGCTGTCGTGACGCCCAGATATTCCAGAATTGTTCAAATGCCGGTAAAAAACCGGACTTTGGCGTGTCTATCCAGGGGAATTCGTCCATGAAGATGACAGTTCTTTGCTTTTTAACCAGAGGAGTTAGATATTGTTTGAGCATTTCAAATGCCTTAAGCCAGCTCTCCGGCTTAGCCAGAGGTAGTGATCCGGAAGCGTAGGTTAATGCTAGACTGAATCCTTCTAACTGTTGATCTAAGGAAGCATGGTGAATGCCTGAAAATTCAAAGGCGAGTTCCCGGCTGAATCCATTTCTAACAAGGAATGTTTTACCTACACGTCTCCTTCCGTAGATTGCCACCAGCTCTGCATCCCCGGATTTCGCTATTTCCAGCAATAACTTTTTTTCTGTTGCCCGCCCGATTATTGTTTCCATAAGATCTTTGTTTGTATGACAAAGATAAGTATTATATGTGACTTACGGCGTGATATAAGCGTTTATATTCCGCCATAACTATGTTTTTTAAACCATTTATGGCGGGGTATTAATTTTTATAATGCGCCATAACTATGTTTTTAAATTCAAGTTGGTAGGGCTCTACGTGAAAATGAACTGAATGCCAGTAAAGTTCTGACATCATCAATAGCACCTGCGGAATAGCTGCCCCAATGCAAGCCTGGAAATTTTTAAAAATAATTCTTGACTTTGAGAGCAATCCGTTTATTTTTTTTGAAACTATCTTCACGATACCTCCTATGCAAAAAAAGACAACCAGTTAAGAAAACAGATCAGCTGACGGTTCTTATAAGCCAGGAATACGTTGATCAGGTTTTAAAAATAAAAATATCAAAATCTTTTCATTTCTGAAATTTGAAGCATGATACCCAAGCCGAAAATTGCGTGGATAATCTCAAATTAACATTAGCAGCTTTTTGACCTTGCAATGGATTTAACTTTTTTTAGTTATAACCTCAGGTTGTTGTCATAATCCCTGTAACCATCTAAATTGCAATCCTGATTAACGCTCTCATCCCTTATTTTATGATTGAACAAACGACCAGAGATATTAAGAAAAACCATGAGTTCTACATTAATATAGCTGAGTATTTGGTTCCGTTATACCCTAAGGTAAGTAAAGAACAGCTTATAGCACTTAAGGACACCTCTTATGGGTACTTTAAGTTCCTGCTTTCTTTGGATTCGATAGCCGATGGAGGAGCTTTAGATTTTAGGAATTTCTTTGTCCGACTCTCCTCTTTTGAAGAAAATATAAAAGGTTTGGCTTATCTATTTAACAGACAAGATAAATTCTGGACATCTTTTGCTTTGCACAAGCATTCCTATTTGGAATCATATGCGCTTGAAAAAAAAATATCTGAAAATAGTATCTTAATAGATCAACAAACTTTTCAGTCTTTAGCTAAAGGAAAGTCTGCTATGGCCTTAAGCATAGTAGATGCATTATCCTCTTTAGGGGATGATAATAAATATGACGCTCTTCTGAAGACACTGGTAAATGAAATCCATATAGCGTTTCAGTACCTTGATGATCTTGATGACTTTAAAGCTGATTATGATAGCGGACAAAGAACGTATATCATCAGTGAATTGGAGCGAATTTTAAATGAAAGAAAAATTAGCATTTCTTTACACTCACCTTTGGCCTATAAGTATTTATTTTTGACGGAGTTGGCTCAGATCAGCATAAAGAATGCTATTGATCATTATCAAAATGCTATAGAAATTGCAACTAACTTAAATCTTGATTCGCTTTCCCAATATCTTCTAAAAGAACAACATCGGTGTAAGGACCGGCTTCTAGAAATCGATTACCTTCTCATTAAAACACGGGCTAAAGCTGACAATAGTGAAAAAATTGTAGGATTAGAGAATACTGTTCCTAAGGCCACCAACTTATCATTAGCTTATCTTAAAAACCAGCAAGAGTCGAATGGTCTTTTATCCGATTTCCTAACCACTGCTGGATTTGGAACAATCTGGGTTAGTGCCTACGTAGGCTGCATGCTGGCAGAACAGGGTTTAGGTAAAAACATCACTACGGCATTATCTGAATATTTTACTAATCATCAACATGCTTCGTTCAATGAGAATATATTTATGGATGGTGACAGTGCCAATTTTTTATCTCTGTATTCAGCTTTAGTGGGTATCCATTACGACCATTCAAATTGGTTGAGTTTTGAGCATGAAGGAAGTTGGAGAACATATACAGATGCAAACGGACTAAGAAAACTTCTTCACCTTTCCGAACACCATAACGTTAATGGTTGGATTAAAGAAAAAAACTGTGTTTCTGCTGCTGCAGGTTATGCTTTGAAATCCACGAGTCACTTAAATGAAGCATATACCAGAACATCAAATCATTTAATGAACACTCAACAGGCTGATGGCAGTTGGAAATCATACTGGTGGTCGAGTGACATCTATGCAACCTCCTATGCAGTACGGGCACTTAGCAGCGAAGGCTTCAATCAGAAAAAACTAGGTTGCGCCTGGATAATGTCTAAAAAAGAGACAGGACAGAATTACTGGACTAATCCTGCCACAGACAAACCTAGTGCTTTTTATACTGCATTAGCATTAAGGTCACTTATGGAATTTAAAGAAAGTTATAATGTTGAAATATCAGCTGGCATCAATTGGCTTTTAAGTGAACAGTTCGAGGATGGAAGATGGGCATCTGACTATATATTGAGGATTCCAGATCCAGATGTGGTTGATCCAGAAGAAGTGAATGAATGGAAGCATGGGTCCTTTGGCACAGGGGTGATAGTGGATGATCATAATAGCATATTTACTACTGCAACAGTTTTGAACCTTTTGGCCGCGGTAAACTAATGTTAATATCAGCGATCAATATCAGTAATTATGACGATCATCGTTTTGTGGTCAATACTGCGGGTGGCCGGAACATCCTGGTAGATGGCAATACCATTGAACTGTTGGATATTCTACGCAATGAAAGATCCATTGAAGAAGCTTGCACAAGTTTTAATAAGAGTCTCAATGTATCCCTAAACCTAGATGAATTCATAGCTTTGGTCAACCAAAATTTGGGTGGATATGGCATCTTACTAAATGAAGATCCGATTGCAAAAAAAACTTCCGGGCAAAGTTATCTGAAGGCAAGAATCAACATTATACCGCCTAATGTTGCTGGAAAACTTTCTGCTCCTTTTACTTATTTTTTTAAACCGATACTTTTCTATACACTTCTGTCTTTTATGTTGATGTTTAGTGTGTTCACTATCAAATACTTTTTTGTCGAACATTTGAAAGTAATAACTCCCAATTTCAGCTTGTTAAGTTTATTGATCTGCATGACCATGTTAGTACATGAGTTGGGGCATATTGCAGCTTGCAGGCGCTACAACATCCGCCATGGAGCGATAGGATTTGGAATATATGCCGTAATACCGGTAGCATTCGCAGATATTAGTAACATTTGGCAAGCTTCCCGAAATAAACGGATCATGGCCAATCTCGGAGGAATTTTTTGCGAATATTTATATGCTTTTGCATTGCTTTTGATATATAGTGTTACAAGTAATCCAACATTCTTACTTGCTCATGTTATCATAGCTTCTAAAGCCATTTTGGAACTAAATCCATTCATCAGGCTCGATGGGTATTGGGTACTGTCAGATCTTACATCAACTCCAAACTTGCTTGCCAAAGCAAGGGGAGCATTAAAACTAGCATTCAAAACGAACCAAGATAATAAGTCTGCGGGGATGAAAAATCTTTTCTCAAAGCATACATTCCTCATCACTTATGGCGTAATGAACTATGTAGTGATGCTACTCTATATAATACTAATATGGTCCACTTACAAACAGGCCATTTTAAGCTTTCCAGAAACTTTGATATTGCTAGTCCAACGAGCATGGCACCTGGATGTTAGTTTAGGTGACTTTAAATGGGCGTATCTTATGGTACTGCTTTTTTATTATCTGCTGATGCAATACTCATTGAACTACATTTTTATGCCAATTTTTAAAAAAGCAAAGGAATACCTAAAATAGACTTCGTCAGATGTTAATGAGCTGCATCTGCCGGAATCATGAACCACAGCTCTATTATTTAAACTTAAATTATTTTTATGAAAACAAATCAAGACTTAGAAAGAATGGCTAACCATTTCAATGTTGAAGAACTGGAAGAGAGATTAGAGTTCAAACCTTGGATTGATGAGGTTAAAGTGGGTGTGGAAGTAGACTGTGGAAGCGGTACTATCAGTGTAGAATGCACGATTCCAACGCATAGCTAATCTATCTTATTATACGGCTTTTGTTCAGACAAAAGCCGTAATTTTAAATTTCATGAAAAAAATAAAGAAAACATTATCGTTAGTTTTTCTGACAATGGTCTTCATTGTAAGCAATAGCCTTGCGCAAACAGTGGTATCAGGAAGAGTTGAAGACGCAGAGAGTGGGCTACCGCTCGCTTATGCGACAGTGAATGTAGACGGAAAAGAATCTACCGTTACCAACTCAGAAGGGATGTTCACGCTTAAAGCCAATAAAGGTTCGAAACTTATGGTGTCTTTTATGGGCTATCAGGCTATAGAAATATCTGATTTGCAAACGGATCAACCTTTGGTTGTTAAATTGAAAGCCATTCAGATAAATCTCGACGAGGTTAAAATTACCAGCAATCCCGCTAAATCCCTTATGGATTCTGCATTTAAAAAGGCATACTTAAATGCTGGTAAGCGCCACTATGCCAAAGCCTTTATAAGGCAGTTGTCCTCCTTAAACGAAAATTATACGGGAATAAGTGAAAGCTTTTTTGATGCCCAATACAGCAATTTTGCAATTTTAGGATGGAATCCTACACAAACCAGATCTTCAAAGTCTGAAAAAAATATATCTCTCTCGAATTTTAATTTTATCAGTTTTGCATCAGTGGGATATCTCTCAACTTCTGTCTTCGCTACGCCGTTAGCAAGAAATGCTTCAGAAATCTATAATTTCAAGGTACAAGGATATATCAAAGACGGTGAGGATGATATAGCTATTGTTGAATGTAGCATTAAAGACAAAAAGAGCCAGCCTACCATCATGTATTTCGAAGGCCGATATTTCATCAATACAGATAGCTATAACGTATCAAAGATAACAGGCTTTGTACGAAATTTTAAGCTTAATAGCGGTGGTCCGGTTAAACTGGAAATAGAAGATAGTCCAATGGAAGCCATTTACACTAAATCCGATAATGACAGCCAGTACATTCTGAAATATGCCAATTTAAATGTTAATGCAAAAATTAAATATGCAGGACTGCTGGGCGGAGGGAAATTAAGATATACCTCTCAGGTATTTATTCTCGCTGAGCAAGCGGATCTCTCAAAAATAAATTACAATGGGCTGAATGCGGCGTCAAAAGATGTTGATATATTAAAGGAGGTACCCTATGATCCCAATTTCTGGAAGGATAATCCTGTTATAAAGAGAACTCCATTAGAAGATAAAATAATTGAAGATTTTGAAAAGAAGAAAATGATTGGCAACTATTTTAATAAGAATACGCCATGAAAATTTTGAGTCTCATATTACGTATTGTAATAGGCAGTCTATTTTTACTATCAGGCTTCAGCAAATTAGTCAACGTTCAGGAATTTTTTAATATAGCATTACAGTATGGAATTGGTATGATGGCGTATCTTTCTGTACTCATTCCTCCTGTGGAGATACTTTTGGGCCTGGCGCTGATTATTGGATATCGAACTGGAATCAGCGGGCTTGTCACAAGTCTGGTAACCCTAGTCTTTACAATGTTCTTTATTTACGGAAGCTTTTTCGGTAAAGTAGAAGATTGTGGATGTTTTGGATCAGTTTTAAAATTGAATATGCCTGCCTGGTCCATTTATATCCGCAATTTGATCATTATCATTGGAGGATTTATAATCTATAACGTGAATGATAACACCCATCATACATGGCAGATTTCAATTATCGCTCCCTTATCCGTGCTGGTTTTCACCGCTTCAGGAATATCAATGGTTAGTCCGTTTTACAGTCCGGAAAAAATTGATTTTTTCATTGGAAAACCATTACCAATAGAAATTTCAAAAACGTTAAAGCTCAATAGCCGCCAGACGTATGCCTTATTTATTTTTAGCCCAAAGTGCGCGCATTGTTGGGATGCAACGGCAAATGTGATGAGTTTAAAACAATCAGGATATGTTGATGAAGTTATTGCTTTAACATCTGATGAATGGAGAAGAGATGTGAATTCGGTGTATCAGCGAAAATTTAATACAGATTTTGACTTCCATTATGTAAATGAAAAGGTTTTTTCCAAAAATTTTGAGAAGTTGCCAAGAGTGTTAATTGTCAAAAATCTGCTTCTGGCAGATGTATTGGGTCCGACAGTACCTAGCGGATATACTTTAACTCAGCATTGATTGAAAGCAACAAAAATTAGATTTGTTTTCCACCCATTTATCATAGTAACCCAGCCGGTTTACATCTAACATCAGTAATCATATTACTGGCTAGCGGAAGATAAATTAGCACAGACGAAGGATGGTGCAGTTTTACGTTAAATCATATACTTAGATTTCGCTAATTCATCTGGCTAAGCACTGCCAAATTATTACTAAATCAAGCCGAAGTACAATGCCTAGTATTTCTAATACGGAAAGCATATTGAAAATAAATCCAGACTTCCTTTATTAAACGTGTTTGGATCATGAGCGTAATCAAACTCATGTTATAAATTATTTGAAGTGAAAATGATTTAAGAGACTAAGCTATAATATTCTTGATTTGTAGCATTGGTTATTTTCAAGACCAGGTATAAACAACCTAAATGATCAGCTACTTCGGTGAACGAGATTGCCAAACTGCTGCGTCCACAAATCATAATAAGTTCCTTTGTAACTCATCAGAGCTGAGTGCAAACCATCTTCTTGAATTGCTCCGTCTTTTAGAACGATTATTCTATCGGCATGTTGAATAGTGCTTAGCCGATGGGCGATAACGATAACAGTTTTTCCCTTAGAACGTAAACTGGCAATCACTCGTTGAACGAATTGTTCAGAAATTGAATCCAGCGCAGAGGTAGCCTCATCTAAGATTAATATTTCCGGATCAAGATACAACGCCCTTGCAATCGCAATCCGCTGTTTTTGACCGGATGATAACGTTATTCCATTCTCACCAATTTTGGTATCAAATCCGTTCTGTAAATTTTCGATAAAAGAAAGTATGCCCAGATCAAGGCATATACTGATGATTTGCTGCATATCCGGGTTGTGTTCCCCAAGGGCAATATTATCGGTCAGGTTACCGGAGAAAACATCAATTTCCTGAGGGACGATTGCAATCGATCTACGCAAAGTTGATACTTGAAATTCAGAAATCAGATGATCTCCTATGGATATTTCTCCCGCGGTAGGTTTATACATCTGGTGCAGAAGGGAAGTTAGAGTAGATTTTCCGCATCCACTTTCACCAACGATTGCGGTCAGAGAACCCTTATCGATCGTAAAGTCAAGTTTATTCAAGACATTCCTATTGCTGCCATATCTGAAACTTACTTTGTCAAATCGTATGTTTCCAACATGGGCTTTTGAGAAAATTATGCCTCCACCTTTATCTTCAGTTTCCAGGTCCATAATTTCGAAGAGTCTGTCAGAGGCAATAATTGCATCCTGGATAGATCTGTTTGCGCTAACCAACGTAGTCAATGGACCAGTAAAATAACCTACAAGGATATAAGAGGAGAGTAAAACCCCCGGAGTAAGTTCGCCTTGAATAAAGGCTTTGGAGCCGATCCACAAAAGTAATATTGCCATCAGGCGAGAAATAAATTCTGTCGAAATCCCTGATATTATTGAGTTTTTCCCAGAAACGAATATGGACTTTAACAAGATGTGCAAATGTCCTTGAATTTGATCATTCGAAAAGTATTGGAGATTAAAACGCTTTAATGTACCAATAGATGTTAGGCTTTCTACCAATTGCGATTCCAACTGCGCTGAGCTTTCCATGATTCGGCGTTGTGAGCCACTATTTGCACGATCAGTAACAAAATAAATGATGAGGTAAAGAGGTAACAACAAGATTAAAATTAGACCTAGTTTCCAATGATAAAGGAGCAAGAACATTATAGAAAGGATCACAATGAACAGGCTTACAATCAGATTTACGCTTACCTCATTTATGAAACTTCGTATTTTTACTGCATCGTTTATTCGCGAAATGATCTCCCCAACCCGCATAGTATCATAGAACTTTTGGGGCATATCCATCAAGTGTTTGTAGTATCCCAAAATAAGTGAGGAATCAATATCTTTTCCTGTTTTAAGTAAGAGTATTCCTTTCAATGCGCCCATTATCACTTGAAGGATGAGCACTACCAACATGCCTATAACAACCAAATTTAATGATCCATGGTCTGCTGAAATTATGACGCTATCGGTTATTTTTTGGATAAAGAAAAAAGATGATAAAGCCAAAAGGGTATAAGTCAACGCGCATAATGCGGCCTGAAATAACATTGTTTTCTGAGGGGAAATCAGTGCCCAGAAGCGTGAAGTTACCGAGCTAATTTGCCCGCCAGGAACAAATGTCTCACTGACACCAAACAAGATTAATATGCCAGTCCACTGGGTACAGAATTTTTCTCTGTCATAACGGTGATTTTTCCCATCGGCAGGATCCATAATGGTGAAAGAGGAGTCTCCAACTTTATCTAACACAATAAAATGATTATCGCCATTAGGCTTTTTTATACAGGCCACTGCAGGAAGCGGTACGTTGGTGAGGTGCTCAGGATTAGTCTTCACACCCTTTGCTGTTAATCCGAGTGCATCTGCGGCCTCCACCATTCCTAATATATTCGTTCCGGTATTATCTGTTGAAGCCAGTTGCCTTATCCTTGCTACAGGTACTTTCAAACCATAATGTGCAGCAACTGAAGCGAGGCAGGCCGCACCACAGTCTGTCGTATCATGTTGTTTTATATTTTTATTGTATATCTGCAACCTAAGTATCGATTTGTAACGTATAAGTATAATCTGAGTGTGCTGTTTAATTGAATCGGCTATGAATACAAGTTAAGCTGCGGTGCATAAATTTCTCATCTCTCATGTGGTGCAACTATATTCCTCTTCCTATTAGGAACCTCCTTAATATAATTGCTATAATTTTATTGAGAAGCATTCTTCAGTAATGGGATATTGTCAAATGCACTTAAGGCTTTAAAAAAGATGGGTACAGGAAACAATAGTGATTTTGGTTATATTGCAAATATCTATGTCTATGTTCCCTAAAATTAACGAGTTGCCTCTCACTTATTCCCTGTGCCTGACAGTATTGCTGATAAGTATCGCTGGTTTCTATTTAAAAAAAGTCCGGCAGGTTCTACTATTACATCCATTTGAAGTCTTTGCAAAGAAAAGATACTATACGCTTTTTACTTCTGCCTTTATTCATCGAGGCTGGGTTCATCTGTTGGTAAACCTTTACATATTTTATGGTGCTGCAAGAGATGTTGAGTATATCATTTTGGAAGAGCGGTTTCCTTATAAAATGATCGTATTAATTTATGCTTTGTTATTACTTGTATCAATCATACTGCCTAACCTAATTGTCAGTGCTATTAAAAAATCGGAATTGGCTTATACTACATTAGGGTTTTCCGGAGCTGTATTCGGATTTCTTGGATTTTCATTATTTTATTTGCCATTAGACCATCCTGAGAAGCCATATAAAGTCTTGCCGTTTTTATATTATAGTTATGAGTTTGCGGGGGTGCTTTTTTCAATCTTGACTCTAATGCCTATCGTATTCAAAAAATCGAAGACCAATCATTGGGTTCATTTTTTTGGATTTATGATTGGACTATTGGTCGCTATTGTAATTAGGCCTGAATTGTTAAAAGAACTTTGGAAGCATTTTTTTAATTAATCGAACCAACTGGCAATGAGTCCTGCAGTTCCCAAAATTGCTCCCCCTATTGCATTTACCGCTGAATCAAAAGTGCTTCTTTCTTTTTCTTTAGAACCAGCTTTGATTTCGATCATTTCATCGTAACTTAAGTCTTCCATTTTTTAGTAATTAAGGTTGTAAATGTTAATACACAAAAATGGAAACTGACTCAGCCAGTGGCAACAACGACAAGTTATACCCTATAACTTGTGGTTATTATTTAAGTTATTTATTTTGCAAGTACATCTTTAGATTATGAAACAGATAGGCGAAAACATCAGAAACATCCGGGAAGCGAAAAAAATATCACAGTATGCAGTTGCATATACTATAGGAATTTCTCAAGCTGCTTATTCGAAAATCGAAAGAGGGGAAACAGAGATGAAAGCCAGCCATCTTTACATGATCGCAAAGGTGTTGGATACCTCTATCTATGATCTTTTACCTCCGTCGCTCGCTAGTAGCATGTTCGGAACCAGTGAATATCTCCTGGCTCCGTTAGTGAGCAAGGTTAAGGGTTTATGGTATTGGTATAAAGCGAAAAAGAGGTATCAAAAAGTCAAAAAAGAAATTCTAAATATGTAATTTACCTCAATGTGATAGATAAAAAATAGGCTCAAGCATTAGCTTATTCTCTTTATCTATTCCCTCTTTTTGATGGTAAGTGTTTTGAAAAATATTCATTTAATCAATGCTCATGCCTAAAGCGTCTCCTCCATTCCTCTAATTATGTTTTTATAATAGAAATTAATTGTCGAGAGGATTTACTCACAATCAACCTTATGCAACTTCCAATGATAGAACTGGCAAGAAAACTATTGACTAGATAATATCACATGTGTATTTAATTTTTAAAACATCAGATTATCAATTCCCAGATGAAGATGGATTTTCCAATCGGCTGACCAATAAGAAAAGCGCTTGCGTCTTATTTTCAGTAATTGTATATTCAAAATAAATTGACTTATGCGTATTTTCAAGGATTTGGATTTAGTGGAACAAATGGGATCAGGGGTCCCGAGAATTTTACAGGCGTACAAGGCAGATTGTTTTCAATTTTCAGAAAATTTTCTGAGAATAACATTACCATCAGCAGGATCAGTTGCTCGAAGCACGCAAGATACCACGCAAGATGCCATGCAAGTTACTATGCAGATAAAACAGCTTCTAAATGCATTAGATGGGATTCAAAATCGAACTGAAATACAAAAAAAATTAGGATTGTTAAATAGAGAAAATTTCAGAAAAACATATTTACAACCAGCAATTGAATTAGATTTAATTGCATTAACAATTCCTGATAAACCAACAAGCGGAAATCAGCAGTATTATTTAACAGAAAAAGGGAAAGCATTGGTTAAGTTAGAATAAAAATCAGATTAATTTAATGTGCTACCCTTATTCTATTATCAATAGAATATTGGCATGACAAAAGACTGTGATCGGATTCTTATTCGCATCGATGAGAAAAGGAAGGATTTTTAATATAAATCAAACTCTACTTGTTGAAAAAATTATTTCTTTTCAAATGCGCTGAATTCATTTAATTAAAAAAAAATCAAATAGCAGAAAAGAACCACCAAAAGTTCCACCAAATACATAAAATAAACGTTCAGTGGCTTTTAAAGCGGTATTTATAAGTCTCGACGGGAATTGAACTTATGGGTGTTGATGTATGTCCTAGTTACCTTTCTAACTCTTTATCAGTTATTCTCTTTTAATCCCGTGAGTAGTTCCGTTAATCCCTTGTAGCTTTTGGTATAGTTAAAGTTTCCTCCCGCTGACATGCTCTTTGCGAGTTTTGAATTGTCTTCATCGATCAGCTCCTTTTCAATAATTTCACAGGTCTTTTCCAGTGCTATTGGGTTATCCTTAAGAAGTTTTGCGATGTCTCTACCAAGCATGCGTGCACAAGAAGTAATGGTGTCCCAGTCATCGCTTTCAACGATATCCTGATAGTCATCATATAGAACATCATATTTTAATTCAATGTAGTTGGAAAGGATAAAGCCCTGATCTTTGCCGTCCTTATCGTCTTTGTGCTTTCTGTCGTTCCAGGCTAGGATTTTCATGAAGTAAATAGCATGGATGGGGGCTGCATTTATGCTAATTTCTTCTCCCTCAACCTGAAAGGTGATACATTGGTCTTTAATTTCTATGAATCCGGCTACATTCATTGATTGGATGAAGTCTGGTGGCCAGGTATACTCTCCGTTCTCATCCTGTATTTCTCCAAAAGGGACGATGTCAACTTCACAGTAGTTGTCGTAAATGAGTTTATGCATGACTCTGGTGGCTGAGAACCTGCCGGAAGCGAGTAAGGTGCTGATCATTTCCTCGTAGCTGTCCCATTCAGGGACATATAAGGCGAAGTCTACATCTAAGGTTACCCTGCCAGCTCCTAAATTGTATTGCCCATCCAGTATGAGGTCTCTGGCTGTTGCACCGATCAAGATGAAGTCGTAAGCCTTGTCTCCAAGTATTTCCTGGATCGCGATAACGACTTGTCTAAGGTGATCCGGTATTTTGTCAGTTGGTAAATTGAATGTATTCATCAAATATTCGTTGGGCGGTGTCTATATTTCTGCTATCGTTTGAAGTAATCAGTTCCGCATATACAAGGATTGGCGGTACTGCGTCTGGTAACTTTCTGGTTGAAGCAAATATAGGATGATTCTTATCCCAAAAGTATTTAAGTACCTCTATTTCTCCTTGCGCGTCTGCCGTGATCAGCTTTAGCGCTGACATCCATTTCTTGTTTTCGCCTGTAACAAAAAGCGAAAGCTTTCCTGGGCTTAGGTAATTGGTATACAGATTCGCGGCAGCTTCTCCACCCCATTCACCATTGATTTCTTTGATGTCAATCTTTTTAAAAGTGCGCAACAGGTCAAGTGATTTAGAAGTATAGTTTCCTATGATTAGTTTAGGCTTAAGCTGCTCCTTGTAAGCCTGCACCCATCGGCTTAACAGTTCTTTTTTAGCGTTGACTATTTTGCGTTTATTTTGCCCTTCATGCAGGTAATTGTTTTGCAGCATTTCGCTAATGATAATGGAAATGGAAGCTGCGGAAATACTTACTGCTGCGGCCATGTCCCGGTAGGTCAGGTTAATAAATTCGGGGTTGTTTAACACACCGAACAGCATTTTCAAGCCTGCTTCAGAGAATAACCGGCTCTTATTTTTTTCAGGTGTTTTTATCGTCGGTTTTATTCCGGATCGATGGATATAAACATCTCCTGCATTCAGGTATACGTTTCCTACTGTGTCCAGGAAATTGATGTCTTGTGCTACTAACTCCTCGGCTATTTTTGGATAAACGATAGGAGCGAGTACAAACAAATTTCTTTGGTTGTTGGATCGCATGGCAATTTGCATTGTTTTTAGAAAGTGCAACATGCTGTGATCCAACTTTGGTGTTTTTATCATGCTGTATTCAACGGCCTTATTTCTGAACCGCAAAATAATGATACCAGTGCTCTTGTCGGCATTTAATACCATTCTGGGCTTGCCAAATTCCTCTTTAAGTGCTTTGGGCAAAGCATTGAGGCCTTGTTCCCACAGTTCACGAACAGTCATATTGTTTATTTTTTATTTTCGTTTACTGTCAGTAAACAATCAAATATAGTAAACAAAATTGATTTGTGTATTTTTCATCATAAATATTTGGCTTTGATTACAACACACTAGATGATGATTTAATAAGGCTCTGTTTTTATAACCCTAAGCTTGATTATCAAACTCATTTTCTGGTGAGGATCATTATCTACCACTGAAAAACCCAGCCCTTTTTAATAAAATTGTACTCGATTTCCTTGCCGATAAGTCAGAGGTTCAATGATACGATTTATACTGATCTTCAGCTTAAGGATTGAGTATATTTGAAACAATGCCCAAATATTTTTACGAAGCGTTTTATTCGATCTTTTGACCTGCTGGGCTACAGGTAGCTTATTTCGAATAACGAAACCGAATACGTTAGAAGTAAACTAGGCAACATACTGGCAGTTATAGAAAGTTGTTGAGTCTTGGCACGTACGAGGAACCGCCGCAGGGTTTTATTGCCAATATGAAGAAATCATTAATCCGGCGTCTCAACATTCCAAATAAATTGTTTGTTATTTCAAACATATCTATTAAATTTGATTGAAATAACAAGCTTTATGGAAAAAAGAGGCGTGATTTTATTCCCAAAATCTGAGCGATTATTGCAAGATATGGGTGAGAATCTAAAGCTTGCCCGAAAAAGGCGTAAGCTAAGTACGGAGCAGGTGGCTCAGAGGGCAAATATTGCCCGCTCCACGCTTTGGTTGGTTGAACGGGGTTCTCCGAGCGTTGCGATAGGTATTTATGTTCAAGTACTATTTGTGTTAGGATTGGAAAGAGATATCGCCAAACTTGGCGCCGATGACGAACTGGGGCACAAATTACAAGATGCCAAACTTCTGCAGAATACATCTAGTAAACCTTTAAGAAAAAGGAAATGACGCAAAATAAAAATGATCACCGAGAGATTTGGGTTTTTGCAGATTGGTTAGGTCTTGAAGCACCGCTATTGATGGGGATACTTAGTTGTACTCTTGCAAGGCGTAAGGAAGTATTTTCTTTTGAGTACGATCAAAAGTGGCTTCTGTCAAAACAAAAGTTCATGATCGATCCCGATTTGCAATTTTTTCCAGGGCAGCAGTTCCTTCGGGAAGACAAATCTAATTTTGGGATGTTTATGGATTCTTCTCCCGACCGCTGGGGTACAAAACTCATGATCCGTCGTGAAGCTATTGATGCCAGGATAGGTAGTCGCCCAGTGCGCACACTTCAAAATAGTGACTTTTTACTTGGAGTTTATGATCAGCACCGCATGGGGGCCCTACGTTTTAAGCTTGATCCAGATGGTCCATTTTTAGATGACGATCAAAACATGCCTGCTCCACCAATGACTGCTTTACGAGCACTTGAAGCAGCAAGCAAAAAACTGGAAGACGATGGTAATCTAGATGATCCCAATTACAGCAAATGGCTGAGTATGCTTGTCGCTCCAGGGGGATCGCTTGGAGGAGCAAGACCCAAATCTGGAGTGATTGATACTGATGGTACACTTTGGATTGCCAAGTTTCCAAGTGGAAACGATGATTACAACCTTGGGGCATGGGAATGGGTTGCTGCTCAGTTAGCCCGGCAATGTAGAATTGAGGTTCCGGAGCATTTTTATCGGAAATTTTCCGGTAAACATTATATCTTCCTTACAAAGAGATTCGACAGAGCACCAGCTGAAAAACGGATTCATTTTGCTTCAGCTATGACATTATTGGGACAGCAAGATGGAGCAGATCATGCCAGCGGCATCAGCTATCTCGATCTTGCAGAATTCATCAGTCGTCACGGTGCTAATCCTCAACAGGATCTGGAGCAACTATGGAGACGTATCGTTTTCAATATATGTATATCCAATACTGATGATCATTTAAGGAACCATGGTTTCTTATTAAGCGATCAAGGATGGATTTTGTCGCCCGCCTACGATGTTAATCCCTTTCCTAGCGGTTCAGGACTCACACTAAATGTATCTGAGGATGATAATTCTCTTGATCTCGAATTGGCAATTGATGTGGCTGATTATTTTCGCCTTGATAAAAAACATGCAAGGGAAATCGCAACTCAGATTGCCAAAGTAGTTGGGGAATGGTCGGCAGTTGCAGAAGAAGCGGAGATAAGTAAAGGAGAATGTGAAATGATGCGCCCTGCATTTGCGGCAGCTATTGATTTTTTGGATAAATAATTATTAGCAAAATGATTGTTATTTAAATCATTTATAATGATTGTGTTTGAAATAACAATCATTATATATATCGAATGTAGTCATCCTTTATTGTGAAAACGTTAGCAACAATTTCTGTCTGATAAACTATAATATGATATATTCGATTGTTATCAACTAATGAAATGAAATGAAAATAAAGATAATTAGTGACTTGCATCAGGAATTTGGGATCTCAGATTTGGAATTTAGTAATGCTGATCTCGTTATCCTGGCTGGTGATACAAACTTAGGGACAAAAGGGATAGAATGGGTAAAGCAAAACATCCCTGATAAACCGGTAATATATTTATTGGGGAATCACGAATATTATAAAGGATCTTACCCGAAGACACTCAACAAAATACTTGAAGCATCCAAAAACTCAAATGTAAATGTTCTTGAAAATAATATGGTTGAGTTTGAAGGAATAAGATTTCACGGTGCAACTTTGTGGACGGACTTTAGCTTATTTGGAAATCCTATGGAGTCTGGCATTATTTGCCAGACTAGAATGAACGATTATGCACAGATACGTGTTGATCCAGCATATTCGAAATTAAGATCAATAGATACTTACCAGATTCACCAAAAATCAAAATCTTGGCTACAAAAAAGTCTTAAAGAATCACGCGGTTATAAGAATGTGGTAATTACCCATCATGCCCCTAGCCTGCAATCAATACCCGAGCTTTATAGAGATGATATCTTGTCATCTGCTTATGCTTCAAACCTTGAAGATGTGATTTTGGAGCATCAGCCCTTGTATTGGATTCATGGCCATATCCATACGCCTACCAGATATACTATTGGTAACACTGAAATTATCTGTAATCCACACGGCTATTTGAGTGAGAAATATAATGGCTATGAGAAAGATTTGATCATTGAGATTTAGTTTAAAATGCGGCTATCTTATCACTATTCTGAAATATTAGAGGCTTAATAATAATTAGTGTTTATCAAGCTTCTCTTAAAATATTTTCAATTCGCGATTCGCGAATATTCCTACTGCCAGAAGTTTTAAAAATAATCTTTGACCTTGAGAGCAATCCGGACGGCCGGCTACTCTGCATGGATGCACCGAACAATATCTTTAAACTCTTCAAGATACAAAAGCCCTGCTAAGCCTGTGCACCCAGTTATTAGTAGGACTATATCTAAACTTGAGAAGTCAGGTGGAATCAAGAAGATAGCACTAGAGTCTATACCCCTGCAATGATGAGTCCCCAGAGGTTGTAATCAGGATAAATTTGTTCAAAGTCATCGGGCATTTATTTCCGGGAATCATGCTTAGCCACCGTACCGCTTTACATAACCAACACATAAATGGCATAATCATTTATGGCTATTGGCCATGTTTTCCATTACATAAATAGAGGAGTCATCGCTGACATGCTGAAGCAATGCACAATTCGGTTTATTGGCATAATAAACTTCTTTCGGTAACAAATCTTAAATTATTATCGTGTTTTAAATGGTTTCTGGCGAAGTTTCAATTGAAAATCAATCCAAAAAAAATACAAATTAGAAGGAGCTGTTAGATATAGGCCTTAATATAAAGTTCAGGCCAGTTGAAATTTGACTACAACAATTACCAATCGGGCTACTTTTTAGCACACGACAAACAGGAGCTTTGTAATGCAATTTATTCAATGGTAGAAATAATTAAATAAGAGTTATGCAAAAGAGAAAATTAGGAAACAGCGGATTAGAGGTTTCCGCATTAGGCTTTGGCTGTATGGGTTTAAACTTTTTAGATGGTAAAGGTCTTGATCAAAAAGATGCGATAACACTACTGCATAACGCAGTTGAAAAAGGCATTACATTTTTTGATACCGCCGAAGCCTATGGTCCTTACACCAACGAAGAAATTGTTGGCGAGGCATTACAGCCTTATAGAAAAGACGTAGTAATTGCCACAAAATTCGGTTGTAAAGATGCCAGCCCGGCAATAGGTTTAGACAGCAGGCCCGAAACGATCAGGGCAGTTACCGAAGCCTCTTTAAAAAGATTAAAAACAGATTACATCGATTTGCTTTATCAACACAGAGTTGACCCTAATGTTCCCATAGAAGATGTTGCAGGAACAGTAAAAGACCTCATACAGGAGGGTAAAGTAAAATATTTCGGTTTATCCGAAGCAAGTGTTAAAACGATTCGGAAAGCACATGCAGTACAACCTGTATCAGCATTACAAAGCGAATACTCCTTGTTTTGGCGTGAGCCGGAAGATGAAATCATACCAACATTAGAGCAGTTGGGAATTGGTTTCGTTCCCTTTAGTCCTTTAGGCAAAGGCTTCCTCACCGGAATTATAAACAAAAAATTAGCAGATGTCGACCGCAGAAATATTATTCCCCGTTTCAGTGAAGAAAACATAAAGGCCAATCTGGTATTGGTGGAAGCGCTTTCAGAAATCGCAAAGCAAAAAGAGATCACAACCAGCCAATTGGCACTGACCTGGCTCTTGGCGCAAAAGCCCTGGATTGCGCCCATCCCCGGGACTACTAAACTGCATCGCTTAGAAGAAAACATCGGCAGTACCAATGTTGTATTAACAGCCGGTGAACTTGCACAAATTGACTCAACAGTCAATGGAATTACTCTTGTGGGCAACCGCTATCCCGAATTTTTAGAAAAACAAATTGACAGATAAAAACAACCCGCAATGCAAAATATTAAAGGAAAAGTCGTTGCCGTTACTGGTGCAAGCAGCGGAATGGGTAAAGCCATTGCTATAGAACTGGCAAAAAACGGTGCCAGGGTTGTTTTGGGCGCAAGACGAATAGAACACTTACAAAAGCTTGTCGAAGAAATTAAAAGTACAGGTGGCGAAGCCGCCTGTACTCAAATTGATGTGAAAAATAAAGCCGATCTGCTTCGGCTGGTCAATACGGCAGTTGCGCAATACGGAAAATTAGATGCCATTGTAAATAATGCAGGAGTGAGCCAATTAAGCCGCATTGACGAACTGGATATTAAGGGATGGGAAGAAATGATCGATATTAACCTTAAAGGCGTTTTGTATGGAATGGCGGCTGCAATTCCGGTTTTCAAACAACAGCAATCTGGTCATATCGTCAATATCATTTCAACTTCGGGAATTAAGATTGTGCCCATGCAGGGCATTTATGCAGGAACTAAAAATGCCATTCGCACAATTGCAGAAGCGTTTCGTCAAGAGTCTGATGGGAGCATACGCATCACAGGCATTTCGCCTGGAATGGTGAAAACCGACTTTGCAGACAACATCAGAAACCAGGAAATGAAAACAGCTGTTCAAAAAGGAATGGAACAGATTGCCATCAACCCCATCGCCATTGCCAATGCTGTAATTTATGCAATAAGCCAACCGGACGATGTTGAAATTGGCGACATTGTGATTCGTCCCTCAAAACAAAATTGATTAAATTCGTAAACGCAAAATGCAGCAACAAACCAACATCAATCACCTCAAAAGTATATCGCAATTGGTGCGTATCCTGGGGTTTCCTGCACCATTGCACCCATTGATTACACTAGTAGATTACAATGACGTTTCGATTGAAATGTTTCCAAAAGGCGAAAAAGTAAGTCTTGATTTTTATAAGATTTCTTTTAAACCAACGTTCACAGGGCACATCAAATACGGGCAGGGCTATTACGATTTTGAAGAGGGCGGATTAGCATTTCTGAAGCCAAAACAAATCGTTTTTTCACCTGAAGAAAAAGAAAGCTATGAAGGGATTGCTTTGTATTTCCATCCGGATTTTATCCGAAATTATCCCTTAGGAAAAACCATAAATCAGTATGGCTTTTTCGCTTACGATGTTTCAGAAGCCTTATTTTTATCGGCAAAAGAAAAAGAAATTATAGCCAGTTTGTTTGCTACAATAGCTGGTGAATTAAACAACAATATTGACAGTTTCAGTCAGGATGTTTTGGTGTCGCAAATAGAACTGTTGTTAAATTACAGCAACCGTTTTTACAACAGGCAATTTATTACCAGGAAAGCGATTAATCACGACATCATCACTGCTCTGGACGAACTTTTAAACAACTATTTTCAAGAAGAGAACAGTCTGAAAAACGGTTTGCCATCCGTGAAATACATCAGCACGGAACTAAAGATATCGCAGCGCTATCTAAGTGATATGTTGAGTTCATTGACAGGGCTAAACACACAACAATACATTCAGAACGCAATTATAGAAAAAGCCAAAGAGAAATTATCAACTACAAATCTTTCCGTTTCGGAAATCGCATATGAACTGGGCTTTGAACATTCACAATCGTTCAGCAAACTTTTCAAGGCAAAGACAAATGTTTCGCCTTTGGAGTTCAGACATTCGTTTAATTAAAACCTGCAGAAGGCGAATGGATAAAGCAAATGCCATTAACATGGGTTGACGATAAGTAGCTGATGTTTTAAAAATCATGTTTGCTCAACTCGATACTATATATCGTTTAACCTTTCTGGCCGCTCCGCCCACAATTTTTATAATCGGGCTTATAGGTATTGCTGAGAAATGTTATGAAGCTCTTTAGGGTAAGATAAAATAACTATTAATGGATAATACTATACTCATTTCGGTTAGTATCGAGTATAATATTATTCATTTGCCTTTTGGTGTTGACTTTCCAGAAGCAAATTAGAATATATTAACCATTATGGATGGATTGGATATCCCATAACAATTATTCATTGATTCTGGCGCATCTAATGGCGCATATTCGCGATTCAGTAATTATTTGACCTGCATGAGGAGATAATGTTCTAATAAGAACGTTTAATGTTATTTAGAACAAATATTACACCTGATCGGGTATAATATTTGTTTCTTTTTGTTAAGTACACCCTATGAGGTATAAAATGATGTGTTAAACACTAGCTCTTAGGATACAGGAACAAACTGAATGTATCGCTGAAAATTGACCCCAGTCTCACAGATTATTTTTTTCATACGCTCAATTTATTAATGAGCTTACAAATAATTAAAAATTGATAATTGGCAAAATAATGGGTTTACTGCTATTATATAAAGATTAAGTCAGAAACGCTACAGCCGCCCCCTAAGCTGATTACCAGGCGCATCAACATCTTCTTTATTGTTTTGCTTTTTGCCTATTGAGAAATTATACGTTAAAAATATCCCAACATAACGTACAAAGTCAAGTCGCTTACGTACGATAGTTCTGGTGAAATCGGGTGTATTGATCACGCTCTTAGGTCTGTAGAGTTTAAATGGATCCTGAAATTCAAGACTTGAAGTGAGTTTGTCTTTAAAAAAGGATTTCTTAACCGTAACATCAATCTTGCCTCGGCTATGGCTATCGTAAATTCCATAGAAGTCATCGCTATTAAAAAAGCCTGATACCTCAATAAAATACTTTCCAGGTAAGTTAAACTTACTTGTTGCCCAAACGTTTTGCGTAAACTTTGACCGTTTGACCCCAACTGTTCCCCTAACATCCAAAGTCTTATTTCGGAAAGTAGCATTAGTATTGAAATCCCACCAAGAAGTCAGCTTAACAGGAATATAAAGCGAAGCAAAAACATTATTGTTATCACTGATATTTTCATCTCTCGATACAACTGTTTCACCACGATTCGTAATGTTCTCCGTAATTCCGTTATTGGTATTTTGATAGCCTATGGTGATGCTGTATTTATTTTTAAATAAATATTCTAACTGTAAATTATTGCTAAAATAAGGCTGTAGTTCTGGGTTTCCTTCCTGAACAGAATTTAGATTGGTGTAAGTAATGAAAGGATTAAGCTGGCGAAAGCCAGGGCGCTCTATCCGTCTGTTATAAGAGAGCGTATAAGAGTGATTATTGCCAAATTTTCTATTGAAAAAAACAGAGGGAAACAGGTTCAGCTGGTTGCGGCCAATAGTCTGTTGTGTCGTGATCGATTGTCCATTGTAATTAGTTTGTTCCGCTCTTAATCCTAATTTGTACTCCCACTTGTTAATTGATCCCGATAGTGAGCTATAGATGGCAGAGATATATTCATGATACACAAAGCTGTTTGATCTAAGCGGATCGAGGATGGATTGTTCAGTAAGTCCTTTCCGAAAATCCATCTTGTAATCTGTACTGGAAGCCGTAAATTTTGCGCCAAGGTTAAGGACAGTTGTAGAGGTAAAATATTTTTCAAGATCAACATTTCCTACATGAACATTTGATCTTCCGGTAGTTTTAGTAAAAAGACCGTCGTTCGCCCGCAATATTGATCCCATTCTATCTGTATAACTGGTTTCAAGTGAAGCAGGGTCTGTTAATCCATAGTAAATATAACTATAGCCAATGTCTAGCCGACTCCCAAGCGTATCGATCTTATTCCTGTAATAAACGTTAGCCATGTGATTGGCGTAAGTAAAAATAGTGCTTTTTACTGAACGTGAAGAAGAATCAGCTAAGGCCGGTTGTATATCATTGAAATAGGCTATATCTGTTGTATAGATACTGCTGACGCTTCCTGGATTGGTAAACATATTATAGTTTGCCCCTAAGGTCTGTTTCTCGCTTGCTTTAAATTCCAGGCCAGCGTTGTAGCTTATGTTATGATATCGTTCCAGATAATTTTCGTTTTGCAGGCTATAAACATTGGTTCCTTTAAATTTTTGGGTAATCTCATCCTGATAAAAAGAAGGAGTCCAAAAATAATTGAAACCACCCTGAAAGTTAAACTTCCCGGCTCTGTAATTTAGAAAGGTTGTAGCTTTAGTGTTATCTTGGTCATTATTCCAATAGCCAGTACCAATATTGCCCGTTAAGCCGTATTTATATTCGGCTTTTAAAACAATATTGATTACTACGCCAGCATTCTGCGCGTCAATTTCCGCACCCGGAACTGCTTTCAGCTCATAGGATTTTATCGATTCTGAAGGAATAGCCCTTAGGTAAGATAGCAGTTGCTCGCCCTGAAAAAGAATTCTTCTATTGTCTACATAAACAGTTACGCCCTCTGATCCACGGAAAAGGATGTTACGGCCGTTCATCACAACACCAGGAATAACACCAAATAACTTTAGTGCATTCTCACCTTTCTCATAAACGGTACCCTGAATATTTAGTGTAAGTTTATCGATAGACCGGTTGATCAACGGCTTATTGCTGACAATGGAAACATCGTTCAAATGAATCGTATTTCTGCTTAAGATAAGATCGGGTAAATCTATCGTATTATCATTTTCAAGCCTAACGCGTTGAATAAGGGTATCTGTTTGTGATGCAGATATTTTTAACATGTATTCACCTTTGTTAACGAGTCTGAGGCTAAATCTTCCTCCTGTATCAGCCAATGCAGTAATGATTACCTCATTGCCGGGAGTCTTCATAACTTGTATTGTTGTGAGTTTTGCCGGCCTGTAATCTGGTCCTAAAATCCTACCTTTAATCAAATATCCTTCCTGGTTATTCCTTCTTTCCAATAAAATATTATTTTCAACCTGCTTAAATGTAATATCAGTATTTCGTAAAATCTCTTTGAGCGTAGTCTCCACCGACCGTGCATTGAGTGGCAAACTGATCCCGGCAATATCCTTGAGTTCGGACCGGCGAAAAAAGAAGCGGAATGAGGTTTTTGCTTCCATCTCTCTAATGGCATCTAAAAGGGTTTCATTTTCCAGCTTCATCGATATCATCGCCTCACTCATCGTTTGCCCCTTTGCTTCGCGTGCTAATAGCACCTGGAAAGAGGTTAGGATAGCAAAAGTGACGATAAAGCTGATACGCATTAGCCGGATAAAAAAGAATTTGTTTATAAATAAGTTCAAACTGGAAAAGACATACGCATTCCCGTTATTCCACAATTCTGTAGAATTTTTCATAATTTTAAAAGTTTTAAGTGATTCCCTATTATTTAAGACCCCGGTAATCCGGGCTATCTATAAACCGATTGCCGTCGGTTGATAGATTTAAACTGCAGGCCTGCCTTCTAAAGGCAGGTCATGCTTTTTATGAAGTTATTTCATGTTAATTATCTATTACACCCTTTTCCGTAAATAATTATACCAGTTGATGTCCGCTTCCAGCTTGCATGATTGAAGTGAGCAATAATATCAAGGATTTTCTCAAGTTTTTCTCCCTTCCCAGCGCTGCCGCTAAATCTGCATTTCTTTAAGCTTTCGTTTTCAAACCAAATTTTGACCTTATATTTCTTTTGTAGTTTTAAAACAGCCTCTTCGAGGGTTATGTCGTCGAAAAGCAACGTTTCGCTCTGCCAGGCTATTACCTCGTCTGCATTAACTTTTTTTTGGCTGTTGATTCCTGTATTAAGGTTTACAGAAAGCTGCTGATCGTGTGTGAGTATTCCTAAAGATTTTCCTTTATTAGCTACACGCACCTTCCCTCTTTTAACCGTCACTTCAATTGTATTGAGTTGGTGGTCCTCTCTGATTCTGAATGCAGTACCCAATACAGTAGTTTGTACATTTCCAGTGTGGATGATAAAGGGTTTAAGACGGTTCGGTTTGACATCGAAATAGGCCTCGCCTTTTAGGCTTACCTCCCGGCTGTTTCCGTCAAAGGTTTTTGGGTATCGTAATTCAGAGTTAGCGTTCACCCAAACACTGGTGCCGTCGGGAAGTTGTATCATCTTGGTTTGATCCTTTTTAACAGCAAAGGAAATTTGTTTGCTGCCAGGTCCGGTCAGGTGATCGGTATGCCAAACCAGGTATGCCCCGATAATAATGGCCAGGGTAGCAGCGATCCCTGAAACAATAGCTAAGAAATTAGATTTCTGACCGATGATGCCAGCTGTTCTATCTGACTTTGCAATGGTTTTATTGATATCGGTAAAAAGTTCAGAAAGCCATTCGTCCTTTTTTGATGAACTCATTTGCATCCAGGCATGGTCAGCGATTTTTTGTTCTTCCAACCATTCCTCAACCAACCGATCCTCCTCAGCGGTTGTTTCCTTTCTTAGGTAACGTGAAAGTAAATGCTCAATTTCCTGTTTCATTTTACATGCTTTGACAATAGTCGTATGAACAGCAACATGGTACTATAAAAAAAAAGATTTTTTTTATTGGTCTGTTGTAGTGCTAGTGGATGTACCACAGAAGGAGCATTGTAATTGAGAATGTTGTAAGTGCATTTCTGAGGTGCTTCAGTGCATAAGTAATCTGATTCTTAACCGTTTGCTCTGAAAGGTTTAGCTTTAGTGCAATCTCCTGAATACTGAGTTCTTCATTGCGGCTTAATAAAAATATTTCCTTAACTCTGGGAGATAATTCGTTAACAGATTTCCGGAATTTTTTATCTAGTTCATCTAAAGCAATTTTTTGTTCAACATCAGGATGCTGGCTTACTTCTAATGCACTTAGCATTGCTGCATAGCGCTCATGACTAATATTCTTTCTAATCTTATCTATCACACGATGGCGAACCATCGCAAAAAGATAAGCTTCCAAATTCCGTTCGATCCGTAGGTTAACCCTATCTTCCCATAGTTTAACGAAGATGTCATGAATGATGTCCCGGGTATCATTAAGATTAAATAATTTAGAGCTGGCAAATCCGGTTAGCCTTTCGGAGTAATGCTCATAGATAGCAGTAAATGCTGCGGGATCTCCCGCTTTTAACGAAGCAATTGCATCAGCGTCTCTATAGGATTTGTTTCTCAATGGTTTCAAGGCTGTATCGTGCCAAATTAGCAAAAATGAATTTATTCTAATGTTTGTTTTTTGATACATTTCAACGAAGAAAAATTGCTGCGTGTATATGCCCTGTTAGCTTTGAAGCGAGTCGCATCTTGGTAAAGTTCCGATAAACTATTCATGGTGTAATTATATCGGAGAGACATGTTGCACACTTTGCGCACGGATTTCGGGTTTAATACGTATGCAGAAAATAACGTTTCAGAGCGAAACATTATCGGTTATAAACATAATTTTGAACCAGAGAGCAAGATATTTTGCCTTTCAGGATACTACACCTCGTAAAAAGAGATTTTGAAAACTTAAATTCTCATCAAAGATCTTCACATTTTTTTAGAAGCAGGAAAGATGCTGTAGTTAAAGCATTTACTGATTCTTCAGCGGAGTATTCTATTTTTGCCCATTCAGCCATGAGCATTTTAACCAGGATTTTTAATTTTTTTGCTCCTGTTGAGTAATAACTTTTCTTTTTCCTCCAGCATTTCCATCCTGATCTCCTGCGCAATAATCTTTACTTCACTCAATAGCTTCCTGCAGCGAATACCTGCCCGGAGATTTTCCTTATGGACCGATACGATCCGATTTTGATTCGGTCGCATTAGTATATAATAAGTTCCAGTTTCAACTCCATGGCCTTCTATAAGCTTTTGTTTAATCAATCATTTCCTTTTGAAAAGACAGCATTTGGTTGCGTAAAAATATACTGCTAATATTGACAAAAGCAGTGTATTTGTACAGAAGGTAAATTGATGAAATGGACTAATACACACTACCTATCGCGCCTTGCGGCCTACAAAAAACCGTCCTCCCATCCCTGCGCTATTTTTGCTTTTATATTTACGCAAAAGAGGGGATGGTAACAGCAGTTCCCACAAATTGCATGATGCCTGAACACCTCAGTGGGTTTAACTCAACCCACCCTATGGCTTTGCAAACAGCCAATTTATATTTTTATCGGCTAACTATTGCACTGTAGCCGGTAGCGTCTATATTCGTCTGAACACAATTCTTTCTATAATCTTGCCTTCGAGAAGCGTTAACCTTGTGAGCGATTTATATACATTATTCAATCGCTGTTTCGGGTTACAATAGAGCATTGTATCACATAGGGATAAGGCAAATACCATTATCAGACCGTCGCATGCCATCTTATTTAAGGATTCCTGAAATAAGACTTTGCTATTGACCTCAGTACGCTTAACCCCAAAATAGTCAGTGAGCATCATGTGCTCACCCTACGGCTGTACAGGCAGCCTCTAATATTTTTTCATACTGTTTCGAGTCGTGAGCCGTTCCTTTATTTGCTTTAACATGAAGCCCGCCATTGCAATGCCTTATTTTATTGGCTTAGTGAGCTATTGATCCCTCACCCTATGGTTCTGCAAAGAACCTCTTTTATAGTTATCTTATTCGACGATCACCTGTATGCCGGCCCTTGCCGCTTTATAGCTAATCTTTTCTTTCAGGCTATAGTAACTCCAGTTTTGGAGCAGGTAATGATCCTCCTTCGCTATCTCTTCTTTTTCCTGCTGGTTAATCAGCAATAATGTTGCTGCCCGGTGTTTAACGCAATGATCAATCAGCATCCTGCTATACACATGCAGCTTTTGCTCCACATACCGCTTTTCCATGTGCCGGTAGTCTTCCAGACTTTTCATTTTCTTCTTTCTGCCATGGCCACCACTGTTAAAAAGTACTGCTTTTTTGACCCGGTTTACTGCCGCCTGTATTGCCAGCCTGCGGTGGAGGAATTCTTCTTTATTCCCGATTGCATGCTCAAAGCTGCCGATCTTCACCGTTACTGGATGTTCTATTGAAAGCGAAGCTTCAGCGATAATGGTGGGGTCTAGTATATTTTGGTCTTTTTCTATATATATAGCCGCCAGCAAAAATAATTTTCCTTTTTCGAGCTGGATCTGGCTGGCACGAAGTTTCAGTGTGCCGTTCATGATTTTCTCAAACATCAGCTTTTTATCCGCCCTGTCCTTTCCCAGATAGGTTCTAAATGGAATCTGAAAAAGCCTGAAACTGAAATTCTTGTTATCAGCCGTCCGGCTGAGTTTGGAAATTACTTCAGAACCAAAAGGTAAAGGGATATTACGCTTATAGTTCCGAAGCGATTTCTCCCCTTTCCAGTAGGCATCCTTTTCTTTATTGAAATAAGAAATCAAGGTATTATTTAAGTTGCTCAGGATATTGGTGGGGATCTGGCCTTTAAAATGATTTGAAAGCAATCTGTATGTGGTATTCTGGCGCGAGGATTTTAGGATCCCATGCTCCTCTTTTTTCTCATCCGCGATTTTTAGCTTGATTTCCTCTGTCAGGTAAAAGAAGTCCTTTACCCGTTCCTGGATAAAATGATGGCTCATGATCATATTTGCGGCACGGAAAC
>Ga0308159_1001404_pt1 | contig 35012 bp, 42 predicted proteins | sample PhyCR1_FD_201040 | JGI IMG/M metagenome (GOLD analysis project Ga0308159, IMG submission 201040) | Phyllosphere microbial communities from UC Gill Tract Community Farm, Albany, California, United States - DLSLC.R1 | ecosystem: Host-associated > Plants > Phyllosphere > Unclassified | place: USA... | reverse complement strand
CTCGGGCAACGTTGCATAAAGAAATCGGCAACTTCACTAAGGATTACGACCACATCATTATCGATGGTCCCCCGCGTGTCACTGATTTAGCCCGTTCTGCAATCATGGCTGCTGACTTGGTGCTTATTCCAGTTCAACCTAGTCCTTATGATGTGTGGGCCGCTCAGGAAGTTGTTACGCTTATCCATGAGGCCAGGATATATAAAGAAACCCTTAAATCTGTATTTGTGGTTAATCGTAAAATCGTAAATACAGCAATCGGTCGTGACGTTGGGGAGGCCTTAGCTTCTTATGAGACGCCTGTGCTTAAAGCGACGATCTCTCAACGCGTCGTGTTTGCCGAAGCAGCTGGCGTTGGTAAAGCTGTATTTGAACTAGATAAAGACTCATCTGCAGCGAAAGAGTTGGATGCGTTGGTGAAAGAGATATTGGAGCAGTAATATGAATAAAAAAGTGTCATTTGGAACTAAGCCCATTGCCCAAAAGCCTGATGTTGATTCTTGGGTTGAACGCCGGGCGGTTGAACCTGAAAAAATTGAACCTGAGAAGATGAAGAGACTGACGATCGATATCTCCGCCAGTTTACATGCAGCTTTAAAATCATCATGTGCGTTACGAGGCACAAAAATTGCTGATGAAGTACGAGAGTTATTGTATGAAAAATACGGAAAATCTTAATTCTGTATTTGCGATTTTACGATAAAGCCGCTTCAATAAGCGGTTTTTTTTCGAAATATTGTTGGTTGCTGTATATATCACTAATTTGAAGCATAATCGTATAATCGTATAATCGTATAATCGTATTTAAGTTTACAATTTCAGGCTCACGTGTTACTCAAAGTGAGTCACTAAAAAGATTTATCTACTTCTTATAGATACTCATTTTGAGTACTTAAGTCTCTCTATAGTTGGATAGTTACTCATTTTGAGTTTCTTTGGGTTGATTATAGAAGGGTTAAGTTATACTATAGATACTCAATTTGAGTATCTATAGGGTTTGGCATGCATATTTATTGTGATGACGGTTCTACTACCGTGAAATTGGCTTGGTTCGATAATGGTGAAATTAAGAAATTTCGTTCATCTAACTCCTTTCGCAAAGGTTGGAAAATCGAGGGAATGGGGAGTAGAAAAACGTATAACTATTCTATTGACGGTTTAAAGTTTACTTTTGATGATGTTAGCAACGAAGCTATCAGCACAACCCACATTGAATATCAGTACGGTGACACCAACTTGCTGGCTGTTCATCATGCCCTGCTAAATTGTGGCATTGAGCCCCAGCCAATTAAATTGACTGTAACACTGCCGATCAGTGAGTTTTATACGGAAGATTGTCAGAAAAATGAGGTTAACATTCAGCGTAAGATCGATAATCTCACAAGGGAAATAACTTTAAATAAAGGTAAGTGCTTTACCATCACCAGTGTTGAAGTCATGCCGGAGTCATTACCTGCTGTATTTTCCTCCCTTGTAAAAGAGAATGTTGGGTCTTTAGAAACATCCCTTGTTATCGATTTGGGAGGCACGACGCTCGATGCTGGCGTGATCGTGGGTCAGTTTGACGATGTCACTGCGATTCATGGAAATCCAAATATTGGCGTATCGCTGGTAACCCAGGCAACATTATCTGCATTAAGAATGGCAGACAGTGATACCAGTGCTTTTATTGCTGATACCGTTATCAAGCGTAGAGATGACCGAGAATTTCTTAGCCAGATAGTTAATGATGGATCACAGATTGATAGTGTCGTGGCAGCCATTAATAACGCCATAAACCGCCTTGGAGATCGCGTTGTAAATGAATTATCAGACTTCCGGAATGTGAACCGTGTTTGGTTAGTTGGCGGAGGCGCTGAGTTAATCGAACCCTATGTGCGAAATGGCTGGAAACTGCCTTCGTCACGCATAGTTCTCGTCAATGAGCCTCAGACTGCCCTGGTGCAAGAGATGGCTTTATTTAAACAAGAGGAATAGTCCAGCGTGAGTGATAAAAGCGGTGATAATCGCAGAAAGTTTACAAGCTATCTCCAGTTAGACAATGAGTCTGACCGTGAAGCTCTTGCTGTAATCGAAACAATATCCCAGCGAGTTAGGGGGGATTTCCTACGGAATGCGATTATTTCGGCCGCTGCACTACATCAGCTTGATCCTCGTCTGCCCACAATGTTGGCAACGCTTTTTAATGGCAAACTGACCAGTGATCAGCTAGTGACTTTGATTAGTCAAACCACTGACTGGAAGCCAAGTACTGCAGACATTAAAGAAGTGATCGCATTACTTCCGATGTCCTCAGCGTTAGAGGAATCTGTAAAGTCGGATTCTTCCTTACTAAAAAAAGAAGAAAGTCCCCTAGATAAAGTACGTAGTAAATTAAATAAACTCTTATAAATCATGTTAATATGATTATATCAGTCGTATTGTCGCAATTAATGATTTACGATTTTACGATTTTAAGGCGGTTAAGTTTAGGCGGTATCGGGCTTTAATTTTGTTTAAAAAAATATGCTACATCCTGCTCTGCTGGGTATTAGCTAAAAAAGTGTGAAGATAGATTTGATAGGTGTCGTAGATTTAAAATGAAAACGGTAGCGCCCCGAACGGCGTCGGAGAAAGAAAATGCCCCAGAATAGGAAACTGAACTCGTTTAACATGGCGATATTTATAGCCATCGCCCCGGTACTGGAAGATGATTGGTTTTACAGTCAGATTCAATCATATTCCTCTTACGGCCAGCTGTGCAATCGCACCTCAAAACACGCTTATAGCGGTATTTTTCGGCGCGAGCATCATTATAACCTAAGCTGTGGCATTGAACGCGGCTACTATTCCCACGTTGCCCCAATCCAGATGCGCGCCGCCCTGCATCAGCAAGCCCACGCGATTGCTGCCCATATTCAGCGCCGCTTGCTACCCGATTTTATGGTTAATCTCGACATAGCCCGCCTTTACCTCGCAAGGAAAACGGCTACCCAGGAACGCCACCGGTGGCTAGTCAGCTGCATGCAAAAATTTTGCAGCATCAGCAGTTAAGTGCGCATTCCAACAAGCTTTTTAACGTTTGCCACGCCAACGGTATAACCGGTACGGTCAAAAAGAGCTGCGTGAGCGAATATAACCTGACCCTGAATCATTGGACGACGTGATCCGCATTATGACAAACGTCGGCCCATCCCGAGGACATCAACTTGAGTAATACATCCACACGTGTTTATTACAATGAAGGCCATAGCGGTAACAACAAGTACACTTTTGAAGTCTTTAAGGAGCCCGACGGCGGATACCGGGCGGTATCGGCGCGCTGGAACCGTAGGCTTGATTTGATAAACGAGCAGACACACTACACTTCGACCACCAAAGAGGGCCTGCGCGAGCAGGATTATCCGCGCACGCGCCAGGTGAAAATCTTCCTGGATTCTGACTTCTGGAGTGATGACGATGTTTAAGGTGGTACAGGCTATTCCGGATGGCAATCAGGTGACTGCCTTACGGAAAAAAATGTGCCTGACTCAAACGCAGCTGGCCGACATGTTTGGCATCTCCCTACGCCAATGGCAGCGTAAGGAGTCAATGGAAAGCGAGCTGAACACAAACATGGCCCCCATGAAGGTGGGAGAAGCCAATTTCCTGCTTCTTCTGGCCGACGAGCATCCGTATTACCGACTGAAAATAAATAACCCGGAGGATGTGGTCCGCACCGCCCCCCATGACGCCGAAGAGGTGCGGCAGCTGCGTATCAAAACCGGTATTATGCAAAAAGACCTCGCTGTTCTATTGGGCTACAAGGTTGCTTCATGGAAGTCCAAGGAATCACCCCGCAATTCCGGCACGCTCAAACCGGGCGAGTACAATTTCCTGATGCTACTGGCTAACGCACACCCAAACCTCGAACTCGTTGAAAAATAGTGAATCAAGGCGATTAACAGTCTCTCCAAGGAAAGTACCTTCCTTCTAGGTTGCCGAGCGAAGCGCCTGATAGGGCTCTGATCAGGGTGGCTTTGTTCCTCAATGTTTTTCTTGATCACTTCGAGAGGCGCACCTCGAATAGGCGCTTTTCCGCTGGGCGAAACCCAAAGCGATAAAAGCGGCGTCAGGGAAAGAGGTCCTGCCGCCGCTATGGCGGCCTGTTGCAACGCGTCTCCTTACTGTAAATCTAAAAATAAAAACTCAATAAAACAGTGATATACGCTTGAGTGGGTATGTCTAATGTCGTATAATGTTTTTTATCGAAAGGGCAATCACGCCCCGGTAGCGGTCGCGCCCCGTTAGGCGAAGGAAATAATCCACATGACAAAATTAACACGAACTCACGCTGCCCACCTTTCCGTCAACTCGCTGTACGAGGTAATGGACGATAAAAACTTTCTGTTGAAAGCCTGTTATTTGATGTTCAAAGATATGCGCGAAACCAAGCTTTCCGGCCCGTTTGCGACCTCAACATTGCTTGCGGAACACTTGGGTAAGACGCTCGATCGCACCCTTTTTCAAACCCTGAACGAGTATTTGAAAACCGGCGATCGTGAAGTGACAGAAGCGCTTAAAATCTGCTTCCCCATCATTGAGTCCATGCGTTCCAGAAAGCTAAGATATGGCTATAAAACGAGTCGTGTGCTGTTACTTTCTTTGAAAGAAACCCTCGATCTCTAGTCCTGTAAAGATGGCCAGCCTTGCTGGCCATGACCCCAAAAAGCACTTGAACTTTCCCGGCGTTCACCTTCCCACGATGTCATCAATTAATGTCATAAAACACGCTTTATACCTCTCCCTAACCCGTCAAATATAGGCGAATTTCGCCTATTTAGCTCTCGACATTTAGGCGAATTTCGCCTAATATAGTTCCTGCGGTGGCAAAGAAAGCCGCTCGTTCTTGGGATGGCTACGCCACCGATAAGGACAGCGCTTGAAACTGAATGATGTGGCTACCATCAAGACGAACTTTCCCGAGGCAGATTTCTGGCTGGTTCGTCGAGGCTCTTTAAAAACCTGCGGTCAGCCGACCTACCAATTCAACCCCGAGCACATCGGGATCCGGGTGGAGAGAACGGACATTCTGTTGAGTGCGTATCTTTTTTACTGTCTTGAATACCTGCATTCGCAGGGAAGGTGGGAGGCACTGGCAGGCGGGAGTCTTGTACTGGTAAACATCCGAGTTTCAGACGTTCGGTCAATCGGTCTGGAACCGCGCTAAGGAGAGGGGGCGAGCCCCCCTCCCCAACGCCGCGCAGAACGTTGGAGCGTTCTTTGCGGTAGCGCCAAATAAACTTATGGAGATAGGTCTATGACGCAAGAAGATATTATTGCATTCACCAAGCACGTGGTAAAGCGTATCAAGAAACGCAAACCGGTAAAAATCCCTGCCATGTCGGGGCATGAGCTGGACCGTTTCCTGCGCGCGATTGAGCGTGCGCATGGATATTCATAAACTATAATCGCGCCCCGCCTTGACCGGCGGGGCGCGCCTGCGAGGCTTTATATGAACATCGAATTACCCTCACTGGCAGAACAGCGCCGCATCGTATTTTCCAAGAACGTGGAAAAGAGTTGCGAGGCGCTGCGCAAGAATCTTGAGGCCCCACTGATATCCGAGCCCGTAGCAGTCGATATCAGCGCCTACGGAGACCGTCACCTGCGCACCGAGGAAGAGGGCTGGGAAGCCCCGGCGCCCGAGCTGGTCTATGCCCTGTTTGAGCAGTTCAAAGCCGCTTTTGAAGCCTATGATTCCGATCGCAAGCTGGCCGAATTACTCGGACTGCAGACCAGCGGTGACCGGCGGATCAGGACCTTTAAAAATGGTGAGCGGCAAATTCCCTATGGTGTCTGGCGACGTTTTCTGGTGCTGACCGGGCGCGTAAATCAGGAGATTATCCCCGTCATGGGATTTTTTGAGGGACCATAATGACCTTTAGATCAATGGCCTGCGAAGAAGCATCGAAGGGGCAGAGAAAAGGCCGTGGATTCAGCCTAAAAATATCTTAAAAAGCAGGACGATCAGTTTTACCGCCTTTTTGTTTACGTTTGTCCAAGTTCTGGGGCCCCCTACGGCTCCCGACCGTACCGGCCGGTCGTCTGCCCCACTCCGCTAACCGGCCAGCCGGTAAGCTACGCGGAACCCCTGCGGGTTTCCGGCCTGCCGGCTAGGGTCCGATGGCTAACCCCAACTCCAACCCCTGCAGCTGGCTGACGCCAGCGCGATCACTGGCCGGTAAACCGGCCGCCAAAGACGCCCAGGCTTTGCCTGGTCGGGTGTGTGCCCGTTCTTGCCATGGGCGTGGGCCCCGTTTCTCCGTTCTGTCACCGGCGCGGGAATATTGCGCGCCTGGCGTGTCCTGGCAAGGACCGCTGCGCTCTCCTCCTTGCCATGCCCCTTTCTCCAGGCACGCCCTTTCCCGCTCAAGCGGCGAAAGAACTCAAAGAAACAGGGCAATCAACTCAAGGAGAAGCACAACATGCACACACAAAACGTCAAGGGCGCGGCTCTTGAATCTAAAGAAACATGCGGAAATTCAACTCCCCTGACACTGACCGCCTTATCGCATTACAGCGTGCGGCATTCGGCCTATTTCGAGTCGCTGGCCCAAGCAGTGGCCGATCACCTTTATCTCGATGCGCTGCTCGACGAGCTGGCCGGACAGGAGGGCTTTTCATGGAACGGACAGCCGAACGGTCAGTTTCAGGAGGAGAACGGCCTGTGCATCGGCCTCGAGATCGCACCCGTTGAAGACCTTGGGGAGTGTATGGAGTCGGTCACCTTTGAAGACGCGGTCAAGGCTCCCCACAGCGTGGTCGCCTATTCACTTTATGCGCGGCTGCAAGTGTCCCCTGATTTTGCCGAAGCTTCGCTGTTGTACGACGCCGACAGCCTAGCCGAATGCGAACTGATGGCCCTGCTGGCATTGCGTCAGGTGAACCGGTTGATACAGGCATAGACAGGAGCGAAAAAGCATGATTAAGGCGTCAGAAGAAAATCAAAACGCGCAGGGCAACGGCTTCGAGGAAGTCCGTTATGGCGAACTGGCCGAGCTGGCGAGCGAGCTGCCAGAGCTTGGAGGGCCATGCGCCCTCAATACCAACCGCGAACGCGCCGCATTGGCCGCACAGGCACTGATACGGTTTGCAAGTTCCACCGGTCAGGATACCGGCGAGCCGCTGACGGACATCGTAACCGATATGCTGGCGAACATGATGCACCTGTGTCATCTGTTTGCTTCGGGGAGTGATGGGTTTCAAAGGCTTCTAAATTCGGCTACAGGGCATTTTGAGGCCGAGTTGCACGAAGAGCAGGAGTAAAAACGTTAAAACGGTTTAGCGCCCCGCAGGGGCGTTTATTTGGCAGGGATCGCGGCCATCGGGGACAAGAATATGCAGGTTACCGGTCATCCACGGCTGGACAAGGCGACGAACGGTAGATGTGTGAGTATGTTTAGTGTCGTATAATGACCCCACTGAAACGGCAAAGCCGACAGTAACTCCCTCATTTTACAGGTGTCCTATGACCTCCTCCGAACTTCTTCACACCCTCCCTCAAATCATCACCTCGCTTGCCACACTGATCACCGCGATTGCCGGACTCATTACAGTCATAAAAAATAAATAGAACAATCAATTACAGGCGGCCAAGGTCGCCTTTTTTTATTTTCTCTTAAGGGTTCAGTAGCTTGTAAAGGTATGTGTAATGTCGTATAATGATTACATCGAAAGGGCACTACTGCCCAAGTAGCGGTAGCGCCCCGTCAGGCGAAGAAACAGGATTAATCATGTCAAAAGCTCAAACCCCCTCACAAATCAAAGCTGAAATGTCCCTCCGTAAACACGTGCTGTTAAAAGCATGTCTTGAAGCCCTCAATCAGATACCAAATCAACCTCTCAAAGACGGGTTTTTTTCCTCCACTGATGCATTGGCTGCGCAATTGAGTCAGTTCCTCAAAGAGAGCCGCTAACGCTGTCGGGCTGGCCTCGCCAGCCCCCTTTTGAGGCCTATCAAGGCCACGCACGGTAATAAGTGAGAGAGACTATGACGACGAGTAACCCGAGGGTATCTGCTGACCCTGCACCGGCCTCGAGAGCGCGCGTGACGGTGATAGTGAGTCATGTTCAGGGCATGGCGTGTTTTCATTTTTGCAGCATTTCGTTGCTACAAGGCGAAAACGCCAATCTGCAATGGCCGCTTAATCCTGCTTTGTCCCTGTTTGAAAACATTGAACGGATCATGTGCCTGAACAGGGTAGCCCACAATGTGGCCCGCGTGGACTTCTTGCGTGCACAGGGGCAGGCGCAGGACTATGAGGTCATCTACAACGTTTCGCCGTGCCAGCCGCATACAGCAATCCCGTAAACGGCGATGAAAACAACCGCAATAATTAACCTATGAGGTTAATTTTTGCGTGTTCTAACTAACCTTTTAGGTTATAATAACCCTACTGGAAACGCATTAACGAGCGAACATGGAAAAGAAAACGCCCCATACGCGCCTGCATGTTGTTCAGGCCTTAGTGGCAGAAGGCAACGTGAGGGCTACCCACACGGCCATTAACGGAGCGGACGATTTGGGCCTGACCTTCGACGATATGATTGATGCAATCAATGGACTGAAAATGACCGATTTTTTTAAAAGTATGACGACCTATCACGATCATACCGTCTGGCAGGACGTATACAGACCGACGCTGGCGTGCGGTGTCGTATACCTGAAGCTCACAGTCAGCAACGGCGTTTTAATCGTCTCATTCAAGGAGAAATAACATGAAGTGTTCCGTGTGTGGCGGTGCAGAACTGGAGTCGGGTGTCAAAAAAGTCCCTTATACCTTTAGGGGACACAAGACCCTTATCGACGCCGAGGGCGACCATTGCCCCGCGTGTGGTGAAGTCAGTATGGATCGCGAACAGGCGAATGCCTATCAGGCAAGGGTCAGGGCGTATAAAGCCCAGATCATTGCGGTGACCATCGAGCCTGAATTCATTGTGAGCGTGCGAAAAAAGTTGGCGCTCACCCAGAAAGAAGCCAGCGAGATATTTGGCGGCGGCGTGAACGCCTTTTCACGATATGAGAAGGGCGTCGCCCAGCCGCACCCCTCTACCATTAAGCTGCTGCGCGTGCTGGATCATCACCCCGAACTGCTAAAAGAAATTCGTAACTAAAGACTAAAAGCGCAGATTCTGCGCTTTTAATGTTTTTATATTTCCCTCTCCGCGATTAATATTGTGTTCATGCCCTCCGCAATATCGATATTTTCCTCCCCTCAGCGTGCGTTAGGCAGGGTGTCATGCCCGCCGCCCTGCGTTCTGTCAGGTCATTAAAAAAACTACCACGTCAACGACCTGGGCGTCGCCCTTTGGGCCGTTCAAGCGTGCTGCGCATCGAGCCGCAAAGCGTCTCGCCCCTCCGGGCGCTATCACTGACGCCTCCGGGCCTGCGCCCTCCGCGCTTCGCTTGACCTCCGCCCGGTGGGCTGCGCGCGTTGCTTGCCCTTTCCTGACGCCTGCCTTTTCCCGCCGTTGAACTTGTCGGGCAAATTCCGCCGGGCCTTGAAGGGATACCACGCCTGTGCGCCCTGACAAGGACCGCCTGCGGCTGAAAGGCTGCACCCGGTCTTTCAGTCATGCTTCCTTCAAGCTGCGGCTTTGCCTTTCCCCTTGTCATTGCGCCCGGTCGGCGAGGTTTCCCAGGCCATCGGCGGAACACGCCCTCACAAGCGCAAAAGGAAAAGGACATGGCGTCAGAAGATGTTTTACAGGCACGGGTCAGACAATCCGACAAACTGAGCAAATACATTACTCTCAGCATGACCCATATAACCCAAGCAGATAGCGTGATTTTAAAGAAACTAAGTCGTCCCTATCGCGATCGTCATGATGAATCAAAGTGGATTGATGAAGAGTGGGTATTTGATACGTGGTATGGCTTTATCCTGCAACTTTCCCTGCGCGATAAACGTCTTGCAACACTGCATGAAGAAGGGGTGTCAGCCGCACTGTGTGACTTGCTTGGAGCACTCACTAAAGACACGGGTATCTCTTTTGTTCTTTTTGATCGCGATGAAGAATTGATGAAACACCTTATATCGTTCACTTGGTAATTTTCCACGGCTGTACTGTCAGCCGTTTTTCAACAAACAGAGGTAAATATTATGTCCCGATTAGTCTCAGGTTTTCGCTCAGTCAACATGATCCGTAAAGAACGCGCGCTTACCAATGATGAAATTTTTCGTCACGTGCCGAGCATTTTTTCGGACGACAAGCACGATTCGCGCAGCGAACGCTATACCTATATCCCGACCATTACCATTCTGGACAAGCTGCGCACCGAGGGCTTTGAGCCCTTCTTTGCTTGCCAAACACGCGTGCGCGATGAAGGCCGAATTGGTCATGCTAAACATATGCTCAGGCTTCGCCGACACGGAGAGATCTTGGGCGCAGAGGTGCCGGAAATCATTCTGCTCAACAGTCATGACGGGTCAAGCAGCTATCAGATGATCCCCGGTGTTTTCAGATTTGTTTGCCATAATGGCATGGTGTGCGGTGATACCTTTGGAGAGATCCGCGTACCGCACAAAGGCGATATCGTCGGGCAGGTGATTGAGGGGGCGTTTGAGGTGCTCAACCGCTTCGACGACGTTACCGAATCGCGTGAGGAAATGAAAGCCATTCAGCTCAACCGTGACGAGCAACGCATCTTTGCAGAAACGGCGCTTGAATACCGTTATGAAAATCAGTACAACCCACTGACGCCGGAGAAGGTGCTACAGAGCCGCCGACGTGAAGACGACAGCAATGATATCTGGACGGTCTATCAGCGCACGCAGGAAAATCTGATTAAAGGTGGCATCTACGGCATCAACTCAAAAGGGAAGCGTGTCAGAACGCGCGGGATCAACGGCATTGATGGCGACATCAAAACCAACCGCGCCCTGTGGTCACTGGCTGAAAAAATGAAAGAACTTAAATCCTGATTTCGACCTTCAAAGGTGGCCTAAGGAGCCACCTTTCTTTGGCTTTGGTGCACGCGTTACTTTCCATATGGCTTCGAGCCATACAAAAAGTAATGAACGGCCGTCCTGCCTTCTACCTTCGCCGTTCAGTGACTATCTGCTTAACTCGCCTGCGTATCTTGCGACGGTTTCGTGCCTGCTTTGCTGTTTGCCGATGAACGCGAAGATTTCCGGCTGCGCGTCGTTTTCTCTGCACTCTTTTTCAAAATTTCCGCAATCGCCTTTTCGCTAACCTGAATGTCTAAACCCTCAAGTGCTTTCTTGATATCGGCCGCCCCGTACCCTTTTTGAGTCGAAAGCGTGACGATGTCATCGCTCAATGAGGTCAGCATTTCTTCACGGGTAATTCTGTTTGGGGTTAAATCTGGGAGATCGGCTAACGACAATTTTGCGTTATCAATCTGGTCTTGCGTGAAAAACTTTTTATTCGCCATGATTTCAGTTGTCCTTCTAGAGAAATTTACAAAAGTATACCCGCTACAAAATACCTGTCACCCCTTGCCCTCACTCTCTTCGACGCCATGACAAACCAAAGTGAGTGCGGTATACTCCAATTCATATGTGTAAAGTACGGGACAGGATATACTTTGTATTACCGCCACCACGGTGGCAGCAAGACAAAGAGACCTGGTCAGGGCAGAGCCCCGACACCCCAGAATTGGTAAACCCTTAATCGAATTGGACGAACAGGCGTCGAAAAAGATGAGCAAAAGCGAAAGCAGGAACCGTACAGCCACGCTTCCACCGGTCAGATGTTTACCGGAAGAACGCGACGCCATCCGCCAGAAGGCGACCGACGCCGGACTTAGCCTGGGCGCGTTTATGCTGCGCTGTGCGATGTCGAGAAAGATTGTTCCGCAGACCGACCATAAGCTGATCATGGAGTTATCGCGACTGGGAGGCTTGCAAAAACACCTGTTCACCCAGGGCAAGGGGATCGGCAGTAAGGAGTATTCCGAGGTGCTGCAGGAACTGAAAAAAGCCATCTTGCGCATCGACCAGCGATTCGATTAATGAACATCATCATCCCACCGAAACGTCGCGACGGTCGCTCCAGCTTTGTGCAGCTGGTCGGCTACGTTTCCGTGCGTGATGACATTTCCCTGAAAGACGAAATCAAGGAAGACCAGCGTTTCAAGCGCCCGGCCCGTTCACGCAGCAAGGTGTTCGAGCGGCTGGTCGAGTTCATGAACCGTACCGAAAACCTGGCAGAATCCCAGCTTATTTCCATTGACGCCCGCGGCGAATCCCGCGTGTCCGTGGACGGTGTAGTTAGCCAGCACAACCTGCTTTCTTTTGAAAGCGCGGCGTCAGAAATGAACGGCGTGGCTATGCAAAACGACCGCATCAAGGACCCGGTTTATCATTTCATCCTGAGCTGGCAGGAAGACGAAAACCCGACTGACGATCAGATTTTCAAGTCAGCGCGGTATGCCCTGCGCCGTATGGATATGCAGCTTCATCAGTACATGGCATCGATACACCGCGATACGGACAACGTTCACGTTCATGTCGTTGCCAACCGCGTAAACCCCCTGACGTTCAAAGCCGTTTCCGTTCACGGGGATGCCGACAGGATGCAACGAATTTGCCGTGAGCTTGAACTTAAATTTGATTTCAAAGTTGATAATGGTAGCTGGGTTCGGGATGCCGACAACCAGATAGTGCGCGCCAAACGCGGCTACAAAAAGGCCCCGCGCGGTGCGGCAACGCTGGAACATTTCGGCGATCGCGAAAGCCTGTACACCTACGCCGTGACGCACTGTCGCAAGGACATCAATGCGATGTTCCGTGACAAATCGGCGACGTGGGAGCGTATGCACGCCGTGTTCGACCGTGCCGGCCTCAAGCTAGAACGACGCGGCGAAGGCATGATTGTGCGTGACAGGTTCAACCCTGGCCAAACGCCGATAAAGGCCTCGCGCCTGCACACGGCCATGACGCTTTCGCATATTGAGCCTAAAGTCGGCGTCTTCACGCCGTCGCCGGTTAACGATGCCGATGTGCATGACAAACACGTGCACGCGGGCTACAACGACCAGCTGCACATGCGTGACCAGGGTGCACGCCAGGCACGCCGTATTGCCCGTGCCGAGGCACGCCAAAAGCTGAAAGATGATTACCAGGCCTACCGCAAATCGTGGGTTAAACCCGACCTGCGCATGGCCGACCGATTCCGTGAGATTGCCGATAGGTTCCGCGCACAGAAGGAGCGGATAAGGCACGGCGAGGGCGACCCGCATATGCGCAAGCTGATGTATAACGTGGTGGAGTTTGAGCGAGAGAAAGCGATGGCGGGGCTGCGTATCCAGCTGAAAGCCGAACGCGAACAGCTGCGAGAGGAAGGGAAAGCCCGACCGATGTCCTATCGCGTATGGACCGAGCAGGAGGCGCTGAAAGGCAGCCAGGCGGCGGTGAGCCAGCTGCGCGGCTGGGCGTATCGTGAAGGTCGTAAAAATCGTTACCCAACGCATACAGAAGACATCATTCACTGTGCCCCTGCTGACGATACCCCACTGCTTAAAGCCGATGGATTCACTGTCAGACTTCACCGGGATGGCGCAGCGGTTTACAGCCGTCAAGGTAGGGATTCCATTATCGACCGTGGCGATTCTATCGAGGTTTACCAGCCGTATGATGGACGTGCGGTCAACACACTGACGGCAGTCAATATGATGCAATGGAAGTCGGGCGAGTGGGGTAAATTCGACGGTAATGGCCTGTTTGTTGCGACCGCCGTCGGCACCGTCGCTGAACATAATCTCTATCAGGAGCGTAAGATCAGTGTCACTGACGCCTATCAACGTGGTGATGTTGAAAAAGAGATGGGTAATATTCAATCGCGCAAGGCGTCGAATGCTTATTACGAAGATCTTGCCCAGACGCGTTACGAACAGCGTCTGCGTGACGATAACCGTTATCGTGAGGAAGAGGAACAAAAACCCAATAATCGTGGGACGTTCAAGCCATAACGGCGCTGATTTGGGTAGCCATGTCACTACCAGTTAAATATCATTCAACGACATTAAATCCATATCTGCATCTTAGATACTCAGGTCTACGCCCCGGACTCCGGCAGGATAAACAGGCAACCGGTGAAAACGTAACTTAACCACGAAAGAGTTAGGCTCTACACCGTCTCGCAGTACGATAACTGGCACCTGATAAAGTGAGCGAACAAGGCAGCAATAATCTGTGAAGTGTGATTCGTGTCTTACGCAACACTCACACAATCACGCCCGTTGCGCGGCAAGAAAGACAAGAAAATAACTAGACGAAGGTCGTTACGCTCCCTGTGGTTTTTTATATACCCACCACGGGTGCATTAAGTATCCTTTGCTTGAAAACTAACCTTACGGTAAGGACTGATGATGAGAAGTGATGAGATAACGCTACTTGTGCCTATCGAAGATCAAGAGTTAACGCAGGCGCTATCCGATGCGGGAATCAAATATGAAACACCTGCTAGAGATAAGCTAGTTTTTGATTCAGGTGAGATGCACGCCTATATAGACCTAATCAAATACCTATCTCCCTTCGCATGTGTCCTTATTGCTTACATAAAAAGAAACAGTAATAAGCGATTTGTTATGACACGAAAAAATGGCGAGAAGATCGATATAAGCGGTTACAACGCCAAAGACACTGAAAGACTCATCGAAAAGGGAGCAACCATTAGTATCAAAGATAAGTCTGAATAGGGGTATTTACCATAACGTCATCTTAGCTGCACCGTTTAAACGGTCTTAGGCCGATTTTGGGCAAGTGCCTCCAAAACCCATCTACCCTACAAAAACGCCCCAGAATTGTTCTGAGGCGTTTTGAAACCGTGAATCGTTATGCACGTCACCCGCTGACGGAGCGTTTCATTACAAAATCAAACTGAGCGGCTTAAATCCTGTCCGAATACCTCATCGCAAGCCGCCTCCTTAGTTATATTTTTTTCTGACGCGTTAATTCGATGCAGTTTTGCATAACTTGGCCATATCTTACGCTATCACGCCGAACCCTATGGCCTTCAGTACGCCCTTGTACTCCATGCTGCCGGATTTCTGATCCATCTTCAGCGTTTTTTTCGGGTCGTTGAGCGTGTTGCCAATAATCGTCCAGATCTTATAGCCGGCGGCCCCTGTGAGCGAATAGAGGACATGCCATTCATTAAATAACTGTTCAACTATGCTTTTCGTAGTAAAAAGAAGATAGAGAGATGCTGTATGCGGGCCAGAGGATCTGTCCCGCTTATAAGGTTCTAACCGCTTTACAGAGCGCGGGTACGCTGTCCCCGCCCAAATTCACCGTAAGGATATCCACCAGGAACAGGGGTGCTGACTTCATTTAGGGCTTTAGTGACCTCTGCGTTCAGCGTGAGGTCTGCAGCCCCTAATCCATCTTTGAGCTGTGCGAGTGTACGAGCACCAAAAATAGGGGCAGTAACACCCGGACGGCTTGCCAGCCAACTCAGAGAAACTTGTGCAGGTGTAGCACTGATCTCTTTTGCAACCTTTACGACGGTATCAATGGTTTGCCAGTTACGTTCCGAGGACGCATATTCCGCTGAGACCTGCTGATACAGTGGATTAGCTGAACCTGCGCGAGTGTCTGACGATGGTTTCCCTTCACGTTTATACTTGCCAGTAAGGAAGCCACCCGCGAGAGGGGACCATGGCAATAATCCAAGCCCGTTATATTCAGAAGCCGGGATCATTTCCCACTCACTCTCGCGGGACAGCAGACTGTATTGAAGCTGGAGAGTAACCGGAACGTGTAGCCCCATTGCTTTCGCCGTGGATACCATGAGCTGTACCTGCCAGCCCGTAAAGTTCGACAGCCCGACATAATTGATCTTACCTGCGCGGATCGCGTCATTCAGAAAGGAGAGTGTTTCTTCGACCGGTGTATGCGGATCCCATGCGTGAACCTGATACAAATCAATTGTTTCAACGCCGAGACGTTCAAGTGAAGCATCCAGTGCACGGCCAAGATGACGTCGCGAGAGACCGACGTCGTTAATGTCTTTACCTGTGGGGCAACGGCCCTTAGTGGCCAACACAACATTGCCTGCAGGCCCTCCCTGCCTGGCTTTCAGCCAGCGCCCAACAATCTGTTCTGAAACGCTGCCAACATAAACATCGGCCGTGTCGATAAAATTGCCTCCTGCTTCGACAAAGGTATCCAAAATGCTGAAGGCATCTTTCTCTGACGTTTCTGCGCCAAAATACATGGTGCCAAGCGCCAGTGAAGACACTGCCATCCCGGTATTTCCAAGTTTTCGATATTTCATTGACCTAATTCCTCTTACTTTAAATAGCTTTAACAAAAGCTCAAAACGCTGTCTGACTGCGGGGGATACACGATTTTTACAGTTTAAGTGGTATTTACTGATAAAATTAGAGTGTAAAATTGGAATGAAATTAGAAGCAGGACTTATAAATGGCCAGTGATGAATTTACCGGTGTTGTTGCCTTTATTACTGTCGCACAGGAACGCAGCTTTACCCGTGCCGCAGCTAAACTTGGCGTAAGCCAGTCAGCGCTGAGTCAGACCATACGTACGTTAGAGGCAAAACTGGGCGTGCGTCTGCTGACGCGAACAACCCGGAGTGTTTCGACAACCGAGGCCGGCGCTCGTCTTCTTGATACCGCTGCGCCGCGACTGGCAGAAGTTCAGGCTGAAATGGCTGCCGTTTCCGAGATGAGGGATAAGCCGAGTGGTTCGCTGAGGATCACTGCAAGTGAGCACGCGGCGGATACGCTGCTGTGGCCTAAGCTGGCCAATTTTCTTAAGTCGTGGCCGGATATAAACATTGAGGTCGCTGTGGATTACGGCATGAAGGATATCGCCGCAGAAAGCTACGATATGGGCATCCGGCTGGGTGATGAAGTCGCCAGCGGCATGGTTGCCGTACGGGTCGGTCCTGACCAGCGGTTTGCTGTCATCGGCTCACCTGATTATCTTGCCATTCATAGTGCGCCTAAAACGCCGTGGGATCTTGAACATCATAACTGCGTCAGCTTTCGTCTCCCCACGTATGGCGGACTGTACGCATGGGAATTCAGGAAGGCAAAGAAAGAGATACGCGTACGGGTTGATGGCCAGATTATTTTAAACAGTCTCAATCAGGTTATTAACGCTGCACTGAATGGTGTGGGTCTGGCTTTTGTCCCGCGTGACGCGGTCGAGCTCCACATCGCAGACGGCAGACTGCAAGAGTTAATCCCCGCATGGTGTCCCATGTTTCCGGGGTATTTCCTTTATTATCCAAGCCGGCGGGAAACCTCCCGGGCCATGAAGCTTCTGGTTGAAGCCCTGCGATACCGGATATGAACAGAACTGATCTACTCGCGGCCCAGCTGGCCCGCTGGCTAAGACCGGTCAGGCCTGCTGCTTTGTTGGACGGAAGAGCACTTCATTGACGTCTACGTCTTCCGGTTGTTCAATGGCAAACAGAACAATACGTGCAAATGCGTCCGGCGTAAGGGCAAACGCAGATGAGCTGTCCCGTAGCCCTTTCTGTAACAGGCTGTCGCTGATACCTTGCATCAGTTCTGTTGCGCTAGCACCAGGCGAAATGATCGTCGTGCGGATGTTAAAGGGCGTCACTTCCTGCCTCAGCCCTTCAGATAGGGCTCTGACGGCATATTTTGTGGCTGAATAAACAGCAGTCGTTGGTCCTACTCTGTGGCCGGCCGTCGAGGCAACGTTGATGATTTGCCCGGACTCTGCCTTCTGCATGTACGGTAAAACAGCAGCCACACCGTATAAAACACCTTTCAGGTTGATGTCGATCATCTGCTCCCATTCCTCCACCTTGAGTGAATCAAGCCGGGAAAGAGGCATGACGCCTGCGTTATTAATAATAACGTCAACCCTGCCATATATCGCCACAGCTGTTTCAACTAGGTTTTGAACCTGGGAACGATCGGAAACATCCGTACGGACGGCTAGCGCGCGTCCCCCTGCAGCTGTAATTTCTTCAGCAATTCGTTCAATCCTCTCAAGGCGCCTTGCGCCCATGATAATGGCTGCCCCTTTTGCGGCAAGCAGCCTGGCAGTTGCTTCACCCAGTCCGCTGCTGGCGCCTGTAATAACGATTATTTTCTGGTCCGTATTCATTTTTAAAAAATTCCTGAAAGGTTATCAAAGCTGTACTTATTAGAAGAAGGCTGATTGATTAAATCACCTCCGGTTCAGCCCTTATTCTGCGGGTCGAAGATCGCTAAAACTCTTGAGGACTTCTGAGCCGGGTTTTCTCGAAAAATCAGGGGCAAGCTGCGCGGCGAGTGCCATAACAGATCCAGTCACGACACCCGCATACTCCATCTGATGAAGCGCAGCAGCCTCCGTCCGTCCTGAAGGACTGCCAATGGCATCGACCGGTACATAAACCTGGTACCCGGCTTTAAGTGCTGCCAGTGCCGTCTGAAGAACGGCAACTTCTGTGGCATAACCTGAAACAACGAGCACTCTTCGATGATGCCGGGCCAGAGTGGAAATAAGAGCAGGCTCCATGAATGTGCCCGCCTTAACGCGTCGTATGGTATTTTTGCCACTTACATACTCCTGCAGTTCAGGTATCGGATCGCTGAATTTTCCCTGCAGAGGAACCGTTGAAAAGGTTACGGGGATACCGGTAATACTCGCTACATGTGCAAGAACAGCAGCATTGGCACCAAGCACAAAAGGCTTAACTGTGCGGCTGTTTCGCGTGAGTTCGGGCTGAAGATCTACAAAAATGATCTGCACGTCACTAGGATTTACGCTCGCGTCACTTCTTAAATAATCGCTTTGCACTGTCTCCGTTGATTTGTGCAAATCCGTTTGATTCTTAGCCAAAGTTGTCACCGGCAGAGTAATACTGGCAAGAAACGTGAAACTCAAAAACATATTTTTTGTAAGGGGGGAAAGCCATGTTTTGCAGGTACTGCCGATCGAAAGTAAGCGCACTTTTTGCATGATAGCCTTCTTGATTAAAAGATATATAAATCAATTAATTAAAATTAATTATCAGAGTATCAGTAGATACTGCCGTGGTTGTTGGTCATATGTGTATGAGGAAAAATACTATCAGGCAAACAGCAAGAAAATTAGGGGGAGTAAAACGCATTAAATTATTAAAATAATTAATCAGTGCGGTTTTGGTACGTAGCCGACTACAACGCAGTGTAAAGTCCGCTGTGAGCGAAAAGCGGACGTCAATAATCGTCCCTCTGCAATAGAAAATAATCCTTACCCAAGCTAAATAGAGAAAAAGTAAAATCTTTGTTAAATTTCAATCGTAGTTCGCCGCAAAGGCAGGTCGTTGATGTAATAACGTTCTTCTCAACACCAAGTGAAAATATTTTCAATGATATGACTTTATTCTATTTTTCCGTCAGTTTTTCTTGGGACTCTGGATAACGTTCACCAACAACTGCAAACTTGTCCAATATTTGCCTGATATCCTCAAGTTCACTTTGTGAAAATTCCACTCCTGTGCTCGCCAGATTCTCGTCCAATCGTTGAATCTTTTTCGTACCTGGAATTGGCACAATGCCATCGTACTGTGCAAGCAGCCAACCTAATGCAATTTGGGCAGGAGTCGCATTCTTCTTGGAAGCCAGGAGTTTGACGTAATCAACCAGCTGCAAATTTTGGCTGAGATTATCTGGCGAGAAACGTGCAATCTGGCTGCGGAAGTCATCTGAATCAAACGTAGATTTTGGGTTAAAACGGCCTGTAAGGATGGCTTTACCCAAAGGACTATAAGGTACGAAACCAATACCTAATTGCTTCAGTGCAGGTAATACAGTCTTTTCGGGTGCTCGATACCACATCGAATATTCACTTTGCACGGCTGTTAGGGGCTGTACGAGGTGTGCCCTGCGTATGGTATCTGCTGAGGCTTCGGAAAGTCCCCAATTCAATACTTTTCCTTCCGTAATCAGGTCTCCTATTGTTCCTGCCACGTCTTCAATGGGTACGGAAGGATCAACACGATGTTGGTAGTAAATATCGATGCGATCTGTTCCAAGACGTTGTAGAGAGCCTTCAACCGCCAAACGTATTGACTCTGGCCGACTTGAAAGGCTGGCGGCACGGCCATTGGGGCCATCCGAATCATTGCCTTTAGCTAAATCAAATCCAAATTTTGATGCAATCACTACTTCATCACGAAAAGGCGCTAACGCTTTTCCTAATAAAACTTCATTCGTATAGGGACCGTAAACTTCCGCAGTGTCAAAGAGCGTCACTCCTTTTTCATAAGCAGCACGAATAACCTTGATGGCCTCTTCGTCTGAGATATAAGGGGGATAACTTTGAGTAAACCCCATACAACCCAGGCCTAGGGCTGAAACTTTCAAGCTGGAGTTTCCAAGAAAACGTGATTTCATCGTTATTCCTCCACAGTGGTTGAAAAATGGGAAGCAATATCAGTGTTAAATAAACGAGTCCGGTATTAGTCCGGACTCGTTTGGATGAAAATTACATTTCCTGACTGGTAGGTCTGAAAAGTATTTCATTAATATCTACATTCGCTGGTTGAGTTATTGCAAATTCAACAGCGCTTGCAAATGATGATGGTGGAATAGCATGTTCATCGTAGAACTGCTGAATATTACCAGCTACACCTTTTTCAGTAATGTGGTGAGTCAACTCGGTATCAACAGCGCCCGGCGAAATAATTGTCGTCCGAAGATTATAAGGTTTTACTTCTGAACGAAGACCTTCACTGATGACTCTTACTGCATGCTTGGTTGCGCAGTAAATGGCTCCGGCTGGTGTTACCTTGTGGCCTGCAATCGATGAGACGTTAATAATGTGGCCGAATTTTTGCTCTTTCATAATGGGCAGTGCGGCGGCAATGCCGTAAAGAGTGCCTTTGATGTTGATATCAATCATGTTATCCCATTCATCAACCTTCAGGCTTTCCAGCATTGATTGCTGCATTAACCCGGCATTATTTATGAGAACATCAACACGGCCAAAAGCCTCAACCGCAGCCTTCAGTAACTTCTCAACCTGAATTTTATCGGTGACATCGGTAGCAATTGCGATTGCTTTACCGCCTGCACTTTCAATTTCCTGGACTAGCTTTTCAAGCCGCTCAACTCGACGAGCGCCAAGCACGACAGTAGCACCTTTAGCACTCAGACTACGCGCTGTGCATTCACCTAACCCGCTGCTGGCGCCTGTTATTACAATAACTTTTCCATCGATATTGTTGCTCATTCGGTATCTCCATATTGTTCGTCAGAGACCTTTTCCAGCCACTCAACTACGCTGCCATCCTGAGCTTCCTGGATTGCAATATGGGTCATCGCTGTAGTAGCGCTTGCGCCATGCCAGTGTTTCTCATGGGCTGGAATGCAAACGACATCACCTGCACGAATCTCACGAGCGGGCTCTCCCCAGGTTTGGACATAACCGAATCCCGAGGTCACAATGAGACGTTGGCCGAGTGGATGGGTATGCCATGCTGTGCGTGCACCAGGTTCAAATGTTACGTGGCCAGCGCTGGCACGGGCATTCTCGTCTGCAGCAAACATGGGATCGATTCGAACTGTGCCAGTGAACCAGTCTTCAGGTCCAACCATTGATGCCTGCGAGCCAACTTTGTTGATAATAGTCATCTCATTTCCTTAAATTTTTGGCGGTACTCATCTGAAGATTCGAACTAACAGGTTTCTTTCCTGACGTCTTCTTCTTATAAAGCAGAGTTAATCTGCATATCGGATTTCTAGTATGCATGATGAAAAGCTATGAAATAACCCTCAGAAGCTGAATGCTTTTATGAAAGAATTTCATTAATTATGTGTTGAAAAAATTCAATTTTCAGCTTGTTCTAGGTTTCCCTATTCCCTCCAACCTTAGTAGGCACAACCTCATTGTGTAAAAAAATTTCAATTTATGAATTATTGTAATGACTCTATTCGTTATCTAATCAAGGTTTTTTGCTGTTAGAAAAATTATAATTAATTCTCTAAGCCGTTACGGATGATTGTTATATACACCACGCGGCATTAATCAAATAAGAGTGAACTATTCAAATTTCATAAAATTATAATTATCTTTGAAACCAAGAAGGTTAATCATGCCTGCATTTAAAAATACACTACTCTGCCTGTCACTTTTAATAGCCTATTCTGCCAATACCTTCTCCGCCACGCCTAAAACTGTTGCTGAGGGAATAAATGTTGTTGGCTCGCAGAAGATTACATTTAACAACGGTACCATCAGCATGGTCGGAAACTTGTATCTTCCACCGGATTATGACGCTACAAAAAAGTATCCAGCATTGGTGATTGCACATCCATGGGGAGGCGTTAAAGAACAAACTTCCGGATTATATGCGCAGCAGTTGGCACGAAAAGGATTTATTACGCTGGCTTACGATGCTTCGCACTATGGTGAAAGTGGGGGTGTTCCGCGTGATCTGGAAGACCCTTCTGACCGAGTGCAGGATATTCGTAGTGCGGTAGGGTATCTAGCCAGTCTTCCGCAAGTCGATGCTAATCGTATTGGTGCTATTGGCGTTTGTGCTGGCGGTGGTTATACGCTTAACGAAGCCCAGACGGATTTACGCGTAAAAGCTGTTGCCGGAGTGGTAGCCTATGATATCGGCGAAGCGACGCGCACAGGTATTGAAGGCATGCCTGTTACCGCTGAAGATCAGCACAAGTTGCTGGCAAGTGTGGATGAGCAACTGAATAAAGAGGCTGCCGGTGCGTCGGTGCTGGTGAAGCCGTTATTACCTCCTTTGAGTAGCATCAATGCAAGGTCTCCCAGCTTTGTGCGTGAAGCAACAAACTATTATTTGACGCCTCGCGGTGCGCATCCAAATGCCCGCAATCGCTACGTCGTTACAAGTCCAGGGTTGCATCTCGCCTATTATCCGTTGGCACATATGGATCTGATTTCACCGCGCCCGGTTCTGCTTATTTCTGGCTCGCGCGCCGAAACGCTCAAATTCAGCGAAGCTGCATATGCTCAGGCAAAACAACCAAAAGAGATGATGGTTATTGCGGGCGCATCGCATTTTGATCTCTATGATAAGCCGCAATATGTCACCCCAGCAGTCAACAAACTGGCGGAATTCTTCGGTAAGAATCTGTAGCCGTATGGAGGGGCCTTTTAAAAAGAAAAAGGCTTCTCCCCATTAAATCACGGTTTTTTTCCGGCTAGCAATGCAATCGGAACTGCCATTATCACAACAATGGCGCTCCAGAGGAAAACCACACTTATGTGACCGGAGGACACCACAAGTCCTAACAGCGGACTTGAAAGACCGATTGCAAGGTCAGGAAATGCTGAGTACGTTGCCATGGCAACGCCTTTGTTTGCTCCCCCCAAGCGTCGGACCGCTTCAGACCCGAAGGCCGGATAAACCATTGCCCAGCCAGCACCCGTTAATGCAGCTCCTGCAGCAGCAAGCCAAGGAGAAGGTGCAGCCCAGAGTAAAATCTGCCCGAGAGCTGTCACCAGAGAAAAAATCACACCGACACGGATAGCTCCGGACTGGTCAATTAACTGCCCCAGTAAGAGGCGTGCGGCTATTAACGCGGCAGCAAATGCACTAACCGGTAACCAGCCCATTCCCCAGCCCTTTTCGGCGTACATCAGGACAGAAAACGACAATAAAGCCGCATAACCCACACCATTGAAAGCCGCACCTAATCCGGGCAGCCACACGGATGAAAGAGTCTGGGAAAGGGTTCCTCTCTGTTCAGCGGGGTCAGCGCGTTCTGGCAAAATGCGGACAACGAGCATGGCAAAGATAGGTAGCAGCGCTGTTGTTATAGCAATGGAGGCAAAACCAGAATGGTCAAAGATGGCAGTACCTAGCGGTGCGCCAAGGGCAAAAGCAGCAAACATTGCGGTGCCTACCCATGCTATTACTCTACCAGTTTGTTTGCCGCCCGCCAGCGCCAACCCCAGCGTCATGCCGCCAGTGATAATAAAGCTTTCTGCACCACCCACTATCGCTCTGCCAATCAACACCAAGGTGATGGCTGTAATGGGTTGAGTAACAAATGGAAGCGAAATTAAATAAAAAACACCTCCCGCTATCGCCAGAAACAATCCCAGATATATGGCTCGTTTGCCACCACACCGATCCGCATAACGTCCGGCAGCGAAGCGAGTGGCTAAAGAAGCGGCAAACTGCGCGCCAGTGACTAAACCTACAGCAAAAGTGCCGAATCCCAACTGGTGGTGTACGTAACGGGGAAGCACAGGCAGTGCGATCCCAATAATCAAAAATCCGGCCAAAACAACCAACATTAATGTCAGTAGCATCCGCATAAAATTCATAGATTCACTGGACTCAACCGACTCACTTTGCATAACCAAACTCTCAAAATAATTAATTGTTTAGCCCGCCAGATGGCGGGCGGGATAATCCATCGCGCTTATTGAGGAAGCGCGAAAGCAATGATGTAGTCGCCCCTGATTGGCGTGGTACGATTTCCCCCGGCACTGATCACCACATACTGCCGTCCATTTTTTGCGGTATAAGTCATCGGGGTTGTTTCTCCACCGACAGGTAAACGCCCCTTCCATAATTCACGACCGGTTTTAACATCCATAGCACGAAGGTAGTAATCCTGCGTTCCTGCCATAAATACCAATCCGGACGCAGTCGTAACAGGCCCACCTAACGTTGGTAAACCCACTGGCATAGGCAAATGCATAGCAATACCCATTGGTCCGGTATCTTCGACCGTTCCCATAGGTACAGACCAAACCACTTTTCTGGTTGCGAGATCAATGGCGGTTAATGTTCCATAGGGTGGTTCCTGGCAGGGTATTCCTAAGGGAGAGAGGAAGCGCGACTGCTCAACACCCCATGGCGTTCCATACTGCGGCGCTCCACCGTCATGTGTTCCATCCCCCTGGGCATTGGCATCATATTGCTGCCTACGAACCAGACGATTTAAAACACCCATGCGCGAGTCATTTACTAAAAGGTATCCTATGTTTTCAGCAATAGATGACGATCCCCAATTCATTCCGCCCGCCCAACCTGGGTAAAATATCGAAGTCTGTTCGGATGGCGGCGTAAATTCCCCTTCATATCGCGCCTGGCGGAACTCAATACGACAAATAAGTTGATCGAGCGGCGTCATTCCCCACATGCGAGACTCTTTGAGTGGTTCCGTTCCTATTGATGGCATTCCCACAGAATAGGGCTGTGTTGGGGAGGTACGGTCATCTCTGACGCCTCCCTGAGGAACAGCACGTTCTTCCACTTTTGCAATCGGCTCGCCAGTTCGCCTATCCAGCATAAAGATTTCACCACGCTTAGTGGTTTGAATCAGCGCCGGGATGGTGCCGCCTTTGCCATCAGGCACATCATAAAGGGCGGGTTGTGAAGGTACATCGTAGTCCCAGCGGTCATGATGGACAGTCTGGAAATGCCAGCGTTCGCGCCCGGTGGCGATATCCAAAGCCACCACAGAAGAAGAATATTTATCTGCTTCAGGGGAACGATGGCCTCCCCAGAAATCCGGAGTGGCATTGCCGATTGGCAGATAAATCAAACCAAGCTTGTCATCGTATGCCGGTGTTGACCACATATTCGGCGTTCCAGGTGTGTAACCTTCACCCTGTGGCGGAAGTGCAGTGATTGCTGGATTACCCAGATCCCAGGCCCAGACCAACTTGCCGGAATGCACATCGAATGCACGAATGACACCTGATGGTTCGCCCGTTTCATGGTTATCTTGTACCAATCCTCCAACCACAATCAGATTACGCACGACGGTAGGTGCTGCAGTCGGAAAGTAGAATCCCGGCTTAAACGTCCCCATTCCAACATGTAGATCAACGATGCCATGCTCGCCGAAGTCTTCACAGGGCTTGCCCGTTTGCGCATCCAGCGCCACTAACCGTGCATCGACTGTCGTGGATATAACGCGGCGACGGCACAAAGTCGCTGGTTCAATTGCTGTAGAAACCACTGCTGGATCATTTGAAGCATCATAGAAAGCGACGCCACGACAGCGGGGGAAGAAATTGCCGCTGGCATGTGGGTCAAAACGCCAGATTTGTTTACCGTTCTCGGGATTTAGCGCAAAAACCTGGCTCGAATGAGTGCAGCCATAAAGCATGTTATTTGCGAATAATGGCGTGACGACATGGGCTTGCGGACCTTTAGGTATTTCACCTGTACGGTAAGTCCAGGCCTTACTTAAATGAGATACGTTCTCTGGGGTGATTTGATCTGCATTGGCAAAGCGCGTACCTGCAGGTGTTCGACCATAATGAAGCCACTCTGCCCCCGGCTCAGCACCCGATGCTTTTCCCGCTACAGGAACCGGAGGATTTTTTTCAGTCACGAGTGGTTGAGGTATAAAAGCTTTCCAACCTGTAGCAACTAAAGCGAGAACAATAATTCCAGCTGCACTGTAGGCAGATCTTGTCGGAGCATGACCCTTCCTGAATTTTAGCAGCGGGGTAATCAATAGAAGAAAGACAGCAAACACACTCAGGGCAAAAAGACGTGAAACAAGTGGCCAGAATGTGAAACCCACTTCCCATATTGACCAAATAAAACTGGCAACCAGTGCTATGAGGTAGAGATAAACGCCAAGTGGACGGCGGAGTCCAATTAATATACCTGCGATAGTAATAATGAATCCCGCTGGCGCAAAGTACCAGGAACCGCCTAAGGTGATCAGATAAATGCCGCCGGAAAGCATGAATACTCCCACCACGACAATGAGTGCGGCAAGTAATATTATTAATGCCTTCGATGCCCCAGATTTATTTAACGTAACCATTTTTTAATGTCCTTTTATTAATGTTACAAGCAGGTGTTAAATCAGTCCATTCGCCTCCAGCACGCGAAGACTCTTATCAAAAGCAAAAATGGGGCTTGTCCCCTTAATTGAAACAAACCCCAGGGTTTTTAACGCACGGTATAGCCACCATCAACAGGCAGTGCATGACCAATGACAAAAGTAGAGGCTGGACTGCACAACCAAAGGACTGCATCAGCAATTTCTTCAGCACGGCCCAGGCGCTTGATAGGGACATCTTTCATTAGTTCTGCCATTGCTTCTGGCTGACTCTCCAGCATGCCAGATACCATTGGCGTCTCGATAATGCCTGGGCAGATAGCATTAACGCGGATGTTTTGCGGAGCATATTCCAGACCAGCGCTTTTGGTTAAGCCCACTACACCGTGCTTTGAAGCATGGTAAATACCACGCTCGGCAATACCAACCAAACCGCCAAGCGAAGAGTTGTTAACGATTGCGCCACTTCCTTGTTTCTTCATCTGAATTAATTCGTATTTCATGCAGTTCCAGATACCGCGCAAATTGATATCCATGACGAAATCATAATCTTCAGGCTCGGCAATTGCTGTTTCAGCCACTGGACTTTGTACGCCCGCATTATTGAATGCGGCATCAATGCGCCCAAACGTGGCGACAGCCTGATCAACCATAGCTTTGACCTCGTCAATATTTGCGACATTGCAGCGAATACCTATCGCACTGTGCCCTGCTGCATTAATTTCAGCGGCTGCATTTACAACCGCTTCTTCATTGATATCCACCATAACGACAGATGCACCGGATGTGGCGAAAGCCTTGGATGCTGCAAGGCCCATTCCAGAGGCGGCACCGGTAACTAATGCAACCTGATTTTTGAATGAAAAACTCATATATTATTTCCTCTTTATGACGCACAGGAGAACATCGGCGCCAATTAATCAACATGCGCCTGTGCAAGATGTAAATAGAAAAAATTTTGCAGGTGTTAAGTTATAAACTAGAGCATGGCACTCAAAATCAAAGTGGATCGTAGCCAGGTTTTTTATAGAGATTATTTGGCTTTTCTATAATCTCAGGCTTGTAAACATCCTCAATCCAATTCTCCTTTGAAACATCTTCTATTGATAAAGAGATGAATTCATCACTGATTTCCAGCGTTTTGCTCAAGGTATCAGTTAATGCCGCTGCTATGATTTTTTTGTTCACTTCTGACTGACCAACAATCTTGACAATTATATGGGGCATAAATAACTCCCTGGTTAATTGTTATGCTTTAAGTAACCCGACGATCAGGCTTTCGAATAGCATCAATATTAACATTACATGCCGACTGTGATTACCAATCCCAGATGGGATGGAATCATGAAGAATTCTCATTACTGCGAATCATCTTCGCGTTGCAATCATGTTTTTTTGAGCGTTAGCTTCAGTAATCTGTCTACACGGGCCTTCCGAGCGGGGTGAGCGATTGGGAGTAATCACACAGATCGCGTTATCGGCTGCATGAACATCACGCAGGCGTTCTCCTGAGCTAAAAACTTGCCTAAGTTGCATCTGCTTGTCCTCGAACTCATAAAAGCCTTTCGCACACAGAGCCGCGACTAATCGGTTATCGCCTGCAAAATTTGCACCTTAACGCGCCCATGTTTGCGAGTATGAGTTAAGCCAGGCAGTTACCATGTCAGCGCCATTTCCCATAGCCCATCGCCACCTTCAATAACGACTGGGTCTAACATCTTAACGGCATGGCATTGAAGTGGCCTTGATGCATTATGACGGTGTTTCCGGCCGCTTCAGTAATTACGAGCTGCTTGCCTGCTGCTTCCATATCCCAGGGATAATTAAGTTCATCCTTAACAACTTAAACACTCCAGTCTTGCTGACGGGCTGTTTGAAGGCGTTTATCGATTCAATCTTCCGACGCGACCTCTGCTATTGAAGTAATTGCAGATAATGATAAAACAACAAATATTCCTCTTATCTGTCTTCCCCTATGCAAGAAAACGTAGTGCCATTACTTGAGCATCGGCTTTATGAGAATGGTTGCCTCTTGCGTGCGATGACTTATCATCGAACTAAGATATTGACTGCCCTTGTATTTTGTACGGTAAGCATCATCAATCTTATCGATAATATCACCGTGAACAGTTTCGAAGATGACATCTCGAGTTTCATCCGCAGCAACAATTTGTCCCGCTTTTTGCTTCAACGCAGATTGATACCACCGCGAACCTACGCCGTTATAAGCACGCACATACAAATCTCCTTCAACCTCCACGCACCAGATCCATGTTGGCGTGCCCAACGTTTTACCATCAGCGCGCAGGGGGGAAATATGAAGGTCATCCGCCTCAACAATATTGTTAAGTTCTTTGCTGGACCACGGCATAAAAACTCCTCGTTAATGCAATAATATTAAAACGCCCCCTGCTAAAGCGGAGGGAAAATACCGACAAAAAACATCAATAAAGGCTTTATTAACATAGCGTAATTAAAGTTTATTGATTATGTGAAAGTCGTGAATAGACTTATGATTTTTTTTCATGAATCGTTGCTTGATTGCATCTTAGATTCATAGACACTTTTAGAAATATATAGTTAAATCTACCCTAGTAACTCAAGGAACGAATGACATGACAAGAGACAACCTCAACGATTTAGTGGCGTTCGTCACCGTCGCGCGAGAACAAAGTTTTACCCGAGCAGCTGCGCAGTTGGGCGTATCCCAGTCTGCACTCAGCCACACCATGCGCTCGCTTGAAACTAAAATGGGGGTTCGCTTGCTAACGCGGACCACGCGCAGCGTTTCACCAACTGAAATTGGTGAACAGTTACTTGCTAGCCTCGCACCTAAATTTGATGATATCTACAGCGAATTGGCCGCGTTGCATGACAAAAAAGAGCACCCGGCAGGAACGATACGTATTTCAGCTACCGACTTCGCCATCGAAACAATTCTCTGGCCAAAGCTGTCACCCCTAATGCGTACCTATCCTGATATTAATATTGAATTTATTAATGATTATGGCCTAACTGACATCGTCGAGAAACGCTACGATGCCGGTGTACGTCTAGGGGGCCAACTGGCAAGCGGCATGATTTCGGCAAAAATTGGCCCTGACATGCGTTTTTTAGTCGTTGGTTCACCGGACTATTTCTCAGGAAAAACGTTGCCAACCTCTCCACAGGACCTACTAAAACATCAATGTATTAATTTGCGTTTACCTGTACATGGTGGCTTCTACGTGTGGGAATTTGAGAATGATGGCCGTGAAGTGACAGCACGTGTTGAAGGGCAGATTGTTTTTCATAGCATATTCCAGATAGTTAAAGCGGCTGTAGCGGGTTTCGGCTTAGGCCATGTACCAGAGGAACTGGCAACACCTTATTTAAAATCTGGAGAATTGATTAGCGTCATGGAGGATTGGACGCCCTATTGGGAAGGGTTACACATTTACTATCCTAATCGACGCGGCTCTTCTAAAGCTTTCTCACTGGTTATAGAAGCGCTTCGCTATCGAGATTGATTGGCAGGCTTTCCAGAATGAGAAAGCCTACAGCAACAAGTCTAACTTCTGCGTGATTCAAAAACTTTTTTAACTACAGGTAGTGCAGAGAATACTTTTGGCCAACCGGCATAGAACGCCAGTTGCGTCAACATTTCAGATGCCTGGCTCTGTGTCAGACCATTATTCATAGCCCGGTTGAGGTGGTAGCCAATTTGCTCAACCTGACCACTGGCAATCAAAGCGCTGACAGTGACCATACTGCGATCTCTGGGAGCGAGGTCGGGACGTCGCCACAAATCACCAAATACCGCTTTCTCGGTAAATTCAACGGTTCCTGAAGAAACGCTATTAAAGCTGTTAGCAACCTGGGTTGCTCTCGCTTGTTCAACTTTTTGATCAACCGGCTGTAATGTAACATCGGCTTGCGGCAATTGTGCTCGGGTTATACCTCGCTGGGTGAACACACTGCGCGTGATTTGTGCGGCGGATGTGGCACTTGGCCAGCCACTATAAAAGGCTAGATGAGCAATAATCTCTGAAATTTCTCCCGGTTTAACACCATTGTTTAACGCGAGGTTTATATGGTAAGGCAGTTCAACCTGGTCATTGCGCGCGATGAGTGCTGCAATAGTGACAATACTGCGATCGCGTGGACTAAGCTGCGGCCTTTTCCATAAATCATTATCCACATACTTCTGTGTGTAATTCTCTAATGCGGGTGATGACTGTCCTAAATCGGCTAGGGAAGGAGATGACGGAATAGATTGGCTTTTTGATGTTGACTGAACACATCCACTCAGCATGATAGCCAATGAAAACATAGTAATAGCGCGAATTTGCATAGATCAATCCTTATGATTCATTGTCATATTGCTGATCTGATACCTTTTCCATCCACTCAACATTTTTGCCCTCCGGCGTGCCTTCCTGAATCGCCAGATGTGACATGCCGGTAGATGCTGTCGCACCATGCCAGTGTTTCACACCCGGTGGGCAATGGATAATGTCTCCAGCATGTACTGTTTTCCTCTCCCCCCCCCATTCCTGCGTCCAGCCCGATCCTGATGTGATCACCAAGGTCTGTCCCAAGGGATGCGTGTGCCAGGCACTGCGGGCACCGGGCTCAAAATTGACATGTCCAACGGTGGTTCTAACGGGAGATTTTGGCTGAGTAAAAAGAGGCTCAACACGCACCGTGCCGGTAAAATTCGACTCTGCACCGGTGACCCATGGGCGACTACCATTTTTACTGATAATTACGTTTTCTTTGAGAGGCTTGGCAGAAATCGTATGAGAAATATCACTATTATCCGCCAATGTTGAAAAGCTGGCAGCGAGTGTTAAAAAAAATGATGCAGAGGTTATTCGGGACATAATTGTCTCCTGATAATAAATTTATTAAATTAAAAGCACTTCAAGATTTGAAAAGTCATAATTCAATTGATTAAAAACGTAAGATTATTGGCATGACTAAATTACATTTCCAATGAATCAACTTGCGCTACTTGTTTTTAGAGGAACTATTCTGATAGTGGCATTTCTTGAGCCGCCAGTGATCATATGATTCAGATAGCCACTGCCGTGATATTTTTGTTTATAAGCGCTGTCGATTTGCATATTGATATCACCTTGAACCGGTTCAAATCTGACTTCTTTAGTCATGCCTGCAGCAACAATTTTTCCTGCTTTTTCTCGCAAGGCGGCCTGATACCAACTTGAACGCTGCCCATGGTATGCCCGAACATACAGGTTGCCATCTACCTCAACACACCAAATCCATGTTGGCGTACCGTATGTTTTTCCGTCTTCGCGAAAGGGTGCGATGTGAAGATCATCAGCTTTTATTATTCGACCAAGCTCATTAGGGGACCATGGCACCGGAGATAAGTTAGCGTCTCGTTCACTCAGTGTTTGAGCTGAATCAGGAGATGTCGTACCGGGAGTTGCGGCATAGCATAAGGATGATATTGCTAAAGAACCCACAATTAATATAGGTAACTTGAGTTTATTATTAATGATGCGCATATTATCTCCGTCGCTATTCCTGCATTTTACTTAGAGTGTGAATAATGAGAGCATGAATCTACCTGAAATTATTTTTAATCACGTAGTGATAAATTGAGAATATAGCAACTTGAAGAAGGACACTATGGTGAAAAACTAAATACTACCATGAAGGATTTTCATTAATCTTAAGCTGGAGTTTCTTTACATTTAATGACATAAAAAGACAACGAGTGCAATTATATCATTGCTAAGATTTTACTCTTTTAAATTTTTAAAAGAGTTATTTATTATTTTTTCTCATGTCAGTATGCAATGAAATATGGTTGAAAATTTAGTGGGCGATGCGTAGCTTGAATAACAAGTATTGGGTGTGAGGGGGTATCCAGTTAAGGATGTCCCATTTCCCTGGGGAGAATATGAAAACACTATCCGAAAAAAGTAAGAATAGCTTTTCGCCTATCAATTTATTTTTAAAGGTAATGAATGTTAGCCATGTCAATAAAGTTGAGATAAAACTTTTATTGTGGGCATGGTTTTATATTTTTTTACTTTTCCTTTCTTATTATATTTTACGGCCAATAAGGGATGAGCTAGGTGTAGCTGGCGGAGTTAGAAACTTGCCGTGGCTGTTTACCGGTACACTACTGGCTATGTTGTTGGTGAACCCTATATTTTCATATTTAGTAAAGCGTTGCAGTCGCGAACATTTTATAAAAATGACCTACCGTTTTTTCTCATTTAACTTGTTGGTTTTTCTAGTGGCTTTACAATTTTCATCAACCGTTCAAAATGTCTGGATTGGTCGGGTTTTTTTTATCTGGGTATCCGTATTTAATCTTTTCGTGGTCTCGGTGTTTTGGTCTTTTATTGTCGATATCTTCAATTCCGAGCAGGGAAAAAGGCTCTTCGGTTTTCTCGCTGCAGGCGCAACAATGGGCGGAATAGCGGGTTCGTCACTGACTTCCATCCTGGTTGCAGGAATAGGACAAAATGGCCTCTTGTTTATCGCGATGATTTTGATTGAATGTTCGGTCTTCGCTTCACAACGTCTGGCAAATGCACATCATTGTGAGGGGAAAAAAGCTGGCACCGTGTCTGATGATGAGAAACCGATTGGTGGTGGGATATTCACCGGTATGGCGCATACCTTTCACTCACCCTATCTGTTCTCCATAGCTTTGTTTATCTTCTTTTATTCGACAACATCAACCATCCTCTATTTTCATCAAGCCAGTATTGCTGAATCTGTTTTTAACGACCGTAACAGTCGAACTGCGTTTTTCGCCAACATCGATTTCTGGGTGAATGTATTCACTCTGCTCTTTCAACTGTTACTAACAGGTAGAGTTCTGGGCTGGCTAGGCATTGCCTTTACATTGTGCGCTTTACCACTGATTACTACGCTGGGATTTGCAGTTTTGTATGGCTATCCCACCATTGCCATATTTGTTGCAGTTCAGGTCGCAAGACGAGTCAGTAATTTTTCATTGGCCAGACCGGCCCGGGAGATACTATTTACCTCTGTGACACGGGAAGACCGTTACAAAACTAAAAACTTCATTGATACCTTTGTCTATCGTGCGGGCGATCAATTGGCAAGCTGGACCTACGCTGGTCTCGTTGCTGCTGGCTTGAGTTTGAGCGGTATGGCTATGGTTGCTATACCGGTAAGTTGTCTGTGGTTAATCCTGAGTATTTGGTTGGGTCTTAAGCATGAAAAATTGGTAGATATACCTATCAAGGTTAACAATGAATGATGTTTCTTGTTGCAAAGGAGAACCACGATGGCGGTAAATTTCTTTAAAGGTGCCTGATAAAAACCCTTACTCCGTACTTTAACCGCCAAAATCGTTAGTCAACCACTGTTTATTAACATTCTTTCCAATCTGTTTATACTCGATGCTCTGGCGATTATCGCCGTTGATGCCACCATTTCAATGGCGTATATCAATTACCGGTTGATTGAGTGGCCTAGGGTTTATGACGACCAATATGCTGGCCTAACAGGGACTTAATCAGGTGTGGTGCGGCGACGTGACGTATATCTGGACAGGTAAGCGCTGGGCACACCTACGCCATTCTTAGTTACAACATTAACTTGACTGACGCCGCCGAGATGACTGTGGCGCCGGACCCGACTGTAGAACACTTCAATTTAATCGAAGATATCCGCCCGGGCCAGATCCCGGGTTTTATAGATGCGTTTTCTGATCCGTTCTTTTTTCCGTGAACTGAAGAACGATTCGGCCACCGCATTATCCCAGCAGTTGCCACGCCGGCTCATGCTCGGGGCCAGGTTACTGGCCCGACAGAAGCGCCGCCAGTCGTCACTGCCATACTGACTGCCTTGGTCCGAATGCACGATGACCTCACTGTCGGGTTTACGTCGCCAGACCGCCATCATCAGCGCATCCAGCGCCAGCTCCCGTGACAGGGTAGGTTTCATCGACCGGCCCACCACGTTACGGGCGAAGAGATCGATGACCCCCGCCAGACAGAGCCAGCCCTGCCAGGTGCGGATATAGGTAATGTCGGTGACCTAGACCTGATTGGCCCGGACGACGGTAAACTGCCGCTGTACGCGATTTGGAGCCACAACGGAAGGTCTCCCGGCTATGCGGCGTGGCACTTTATAGGGGGAACCGCAGAATTCGGAAAAAATCGTACGCTAAGCTAACGGTGTTCTCGTGACAGCTCTTTGACTAGGCTTTCTAAGGCCATTCTGATAGCCCTGACTTCCTGAAAAGCCA
>Ga0308159_1001403_pt1 | contig 35018 bp, 21 predicted proteins | sample PhyCR1_FD_201040 | JGI IMG/M metagenome (GOLD analysis project Ga0308159, IMG submission 201040) | Phyllosphere microbial communities from UC Gill Tract Community Farm, Albany, California, United States - DLSLC.R1 | ecosystem: Host-associated > Plants > Phyllosphere > Unclassified | place: USA... | reverse complement strand
CACTCCATTTGTTCTTCTTTAAAGTCAGAACCTCTTTCCCCTTTCGGGATGGCAAATATAGATACTAATTTCAGTTTATCACTATTCTAAGCTACATTTCCCCTTTTAAAACCGTAACCTACTGAATGTCATTCTAATTATTTTCATTAGAAAAGGTATTGAAACAAAAAAGCCTCAACTTTTTCAAGTTAAGGCTTTTATTGCGGAATGGACGGGACTCGAACCCGCGACCTCCTGCGTGACAGGCAGGCATTCTAACCAGCTGAACTACCACTCCTTTTGTTCTTCTTTAAAGTTAGAACCTCTTTCCTCTTTCGAGGTTGCAAATATAGAGACAATATCTTAATTCGCAAACTTTTTTTTTAAATAATTACAACACCTTAATTTACAGCGCCTTCTTGCATCTTCTCAGCATTCTCTGCAAACTGAAGCCCGTCAATAATTTCCTGAATCTCACCATCCATGATGGTTGGCAGGTTATACATTGTTAATCCGATGCGATGTTCGGTTACTCTTCCTTGCGGATAATTATAAGTTCTAATCTTAGCCGAACGATCTCCGGTAGATACCATTGTTTTACGTTTAGCTGCAATATCACCATTTTTCTTTTGCAATTCGATATCGTAAAGCTTACTACGCAACATCTCCATTGCAATAACCCGGTTACCCAATTGCGAACGCTCTTGCTGGCAAACTACAACTATCCCCGAAGGCTTGTGCGTAAGCTGAACCTTTGTTTCAACTTTGTTTACATTCTGTCCACCAGCACCACCTGAACGTGAAGTTTGTAATTCTATATCAGCTGGATTAATGTACAAATCAATCTCTTCTGCTTCTGGCAATACCGCAACAGATGCTGCCGAAGTATGTACACGCCCTTGAGTTTCTGTATCTGGAACACGTTGCACGCGATGTACGCCACTTTCGTATTTTAACTGACCATACACGTCATCTCCGCTAACTTTTAAAATTACCTCTTTATAACCACCAGCAGTTCCTTCAGTTACATCAACCGTTTCAACTTTCCATCCTTTGGTTTCAAAATAACGAGTGTACATGCGGTATAAATCGCCTGCAAATAGAGCTGCTTCGTCGCCGCCAGTACCACCACGAATCTCAAATACAGCATTTTTAGCATCTTCAGGATCTTTCGGAATCAACATCAAGCGAATATTGCTTTCCATTTCCTCTTGTTGCTTTAACAACAAATCCAACTCCTCTTTTGCCATTTCACGCATTTCGGGGTCTTTCTCAGCCGCTAAAATTTCTTTATTGGCTTCAATATTACTCATCACATTTTTGTAGATTTTGTATTCATCTACAATTTTGCCTAAATCTTTATATTCTTTATTTAAAGCTGCAAACCTCTTCATATCCTGAATTACATCAGGATTACTTAATTGCTCCTCAACATCTTCCCAACGCAGCTTTATGGCCTCTAATTTATCTAACATAGTATAATCAAATTGAAATTCTTTACCATTTGAAAAACACCAAATTGATAAAGAAATGCAAAAATAAGTAAAAAAGCCGAATGCATACGCAGATTAAAGAATTGGCTTATTAAAAGAGTTTGAAAATGAAGAGATTGTTGCCTAAAGTGATCAATAATTCTGTAGTTGTGCTTACTTTTTTCAATTCAACTATCCAAGAAATCTAAGTTTATATTTTTCTACAGACCTAAGATGGTGAAAATACGTGGCGGCTATAAATATTATTATGGCCGTACAATCAAAGCTAACCATCTAAGAAAATCTAAGGTCATCTAAGCATATATTTTCCAACAGACCTAAGATGGTGAAAATACGTGGCGGTTATAAATATTATTGTGGCCGCACAATCAAATGATAACCATCTAAGAAAATCTAAGGTCATCTAAGCTTAGATTTCCAACAGACCCAAGATGGTGAAAAAGTCTGGCGGTTATAAACATTATATGGCCTTACAATCAAACGCTAATCATATGAGCAATCTAAAATCAATTCTAAGATTATCTTACATGCCTAAGATGGTGAAAAAATGTGGCAGCCATAAAGTATTATACTGTGTGCAACCAAACACAAACATATAAGCAATCTAAAATCATTACTAAGATTTTCTTACATGCCTGAGATGGTGAAAAATACAAATCTTAAACACCTTAGATGGTAAACTTTATTCAGTTTTAAAATATTCGAGTTTTAAATCAACCCCATCAAAAACAGCATAAGAACTGTAATTAAGCCACTCGCCTGTATTTACATAGCGACTACCATTACCTAAATCTAAATCGAGGGGTAAATGCCTGTGTCCATAAATAAAGTAATCGAAGTGTTCTTTTTGCAAAATTTCTCTTGAGTAAATGGCTAACCATTCATATTGATCACCAAAGAATACCTCCTCTGCGCCTTTTCTTTTTTTACTGTTTCCACTCCAGCCGTTAGCGATACTAATACCCAAATTTGGGTGCAATCGGGCAAAGAGCCATTGGCAAAGTTTACTTCTGAAAATTTTACGTAAAAACTTATATTTTCGATCGCCAGGTCCTAAACCATCACCATGATGAAGGTAAAATTTCTTCCCCGAACGTTCCATGATCATTTCATCATTGATAATTTTCATCCCGATTTCTTCAGTAAAATAGTTGCGAACCCACATATCGTGGTTGCCTTTAAAGAAATAGATTTTTATTCCTGAATCGGCCATTTGTGCCAACTTCCCTTGCAATCGAATAAATCCCTTTGGGATTACCTTTTCGTATTCGAACCAGAAATCGAAAATATCGCCCATTAAAAATAGTTCGGCGCAATTAGGCTCAATAAAATTTAACCAATTTACAATCCGTTCTTCGCGAGCACGACTATCAGCATAGTTGGGTGCGCCTAAATGAAAATCGGAAGCGAAATAAATATTTTTACTCATGTACAGTTTCAAAGGTAAAGGAAAAAGAGGAAAGCAGAAAAAGATTAAACCTGAAAGGCTAAAGTGATAAAGCCTAAACCAGTCTAGCCAAAGAGAAAAACATATATTAGTAAATAAATCATTGCGGAAATGAAAAAGCAAATCATAATAAGCTTCTTTGCTCTAAGTTTATTTGCCGTTGAGTAGGGCAGAGAAAGCTCCAGAAAAAACACTATTAATGACATATCCAGAAACTAAAAAAGATTATACCACCGATAATTACTTTGGAACAAGCATTGCAGATCCATATCGTTGGTTAGAAAATGATACTTCAACAGAAACAAAAAATTGGGTTGACGAAGAAAACAAAATCACCCAAAACTACCTTGAGCAAATTACATATCGAGAGGATATAAAAAATCGTTTAACCGAAATATGGAACTATCCTAAAGAAAGCGCACCATTTAAAGCTGGAGAATATTATTTTTTTACCAAAAATGATGGCTTGCAAAATCAAAGCGTTTGGTTTATAAAGAAAGGTTTGGAAGGTAAGGAAGAACTTTTTTTAGATCCTAATAAACTATCTGCTGATGGAACGGCATCCGTTTCCTTATTGGGCTTTTCACATGATAAAAAACACATTACCTATTCGATAGCGCAATCGGGTTCTGATTGGAGCAATATTTACGTTATGGAAGTTGCCAGCAAAACAAAATTAGCCGATGAGTTAAAGTGGACGAAGTTCTCTGGCGCAGCCTGGAAAGGTGACGGCTTTTACTATAGTCGGTATGATGAACCAACTAAGGGCATGGAACTTTCGGGTGCCAATAAGTTTCAAAAGGTTTACTTCCATAAGTTAGGCGAAGCACAAACCACTGATAAATTAATTTTCGAAGATAATACAAATCCAAATTTATATTTTGGAGCTGACGTTACGGAAGACGAGCACTTTTTAGTTTTATATGCAAGTGCCGGCACTTCGGGCAATGCTTTATACTACCAGGATTTAACTAGCTTAAACAATAAGATCGAATTATTGGTTAAAGGTTTCGAAAACAACCACAGCGTAATTACTAACAATGGCGATAAGCTTTTAATCAACACCGATTTAAATGCACCAAATAAACAGGTGGTTTTGGTCGACCCAAAAAATTCGGACCCTAAAAATTGGCAGAAAATTATCCCCGAATCAAAACTTGCTTTAGAAGGTGCCAGTTCGGGTGGTGGATTTTTATGGGCTTCATATCTTAAAGATGCCAGCACCAATATTGTTCAGTTTGATTTGAGCGGTAATAAAATTAAAGATGTAAAGCTGCCAGATATCGGCACAGTTGGAGGTTTTGGTGGCTACAAAGACGATATAGAATTTTTCTACTCCTTTACAAACTTTACTACGCCAGGCACTAGCTATCGTTACGATATTAAACAAGGTGAATCTACGCTTTACAAAAAATCAGCATTAAAGTTTAACACCGATAATTACGAAACCAAACAGGTTTTTTATCCTTCGAAAGACGGAACAAAGGTGCCAATGTTTATGGTTTATAAAAAGGGCATTAAGCTTAATGGCGATAATCCTGTATTTTTATATGCTTATGGTGGTTTCCAGATTTCTTTAACACCAACCTTTAGTTTATCGAGGATGTTGTTTTTAGAACATGGAGGAATTTATGTACAACCGAGTTTAAGGGGTGGAAGCGAATATGGTGAAGCTTGGCATAAAGCAGGAATGCTTGAAAAGAAACAAAATGTTTTTGATGATTTTATTGGTGCGGCAGAGTATCTAATCAAAGAGAAGTACACCAATCCCGCCAAAATTGCGATATCTGGTGGTTCGAACGGAGGGCTGTTAGTAGGCGCCTGCATGACCCAAAGACCAGAACTTTTCAAAGTGGCTCTACCAGCTGTTGGCGTTTTGGATATGTTACGTTATCATAAGTTTACAGTAGGCTGGGGCTGGGCAGTAGAATACGGCACAAGCGATCAAAAAGATGACTTTGACTACCTGATAAAATACTCACCATTGCATAATATTAAAACAGGTGTAAATTATCCAGCTACTCTAATCACAACAGCCGATCACGATGACCGTGTTGTACCTGCACATTCGTTTAAATTTGCAGCAACTTTGCAAGAAAAATACAAAGGCGAAAACCCAATGTTAATTAGAATTGATAAAAAAGCAGGCCATGGGGCTGGAAAACCTACAAAGAAATTAATCGAGGAAGCCACAGATATTTGGAGTTTCGTATTCCAAAATTTAGAAATGAAATGGTAATCAATTAAGCACTTGTAGTTAGGAAAGATGAAGCGATTTATGGAGAGTAAGAAATAATATATATAGTGCGCTAAAACGATGTATTAGATTATCCCACTAAACCCATAGACCAATTATAATTTGTTTTGAACACCTAAATTCCTTTAACTTTTGTTTTTACCTAAACTTAGGCATACAAAATACTGAATATAACAGTCTTACAAAATTATCTGGAATATTTCTAAATAAGGATATTGATAAAAGTTTATTTCGTAACTTTGCGTAAATTTTTTTTGAATGATCTCTACTGATATAGCCGTAATAGGCGCTGGTCCGGTTGGTTTATTTGCCATTTTTGAAGCCGGTTTATTAAAAATGCGTTGCCATTTAATTGATTACCTTCCTCAGGTTGGTGGTCAGCTTTCTGAAATTTATCCCAAGAAACCGATATACGATATTCCTGGTTATCCTTCTGTATTAGCACAGGAACTTATCGATAATTTAATGGAACAGGCAAAACCTTTCCATCCTACGTTTACCTTAGGCGAACGTATCGAAGGTTTGGAGAAACGTGGCGAAGCTGATTTCGTTCTAACTACAAACATGGGTACCATTATCGAAGCTAAGGTTGTAGTTATAGCAGGTGGTTTAGGTTGTTTCGAACCTCGTAAACCAGCTGTAGAAAATCTTGAAAACTTTGAGAACGGTAAAGGTGTAAACTACATGATTCTCGATCCAGAGAAATACCGTGATCAGAAAATGGTTATTGCTGGTGGTGGCGACTCTGCTTTAGACTGGACAATTTACCTAGCTGAAGTTTGTTCTGAATTAACATTGGTTCACAGAAGTGAAAGCTTCCGTGGCGCACCAGATTCAGTTTCTAAAGTTATGGCATTGGCCGAAAGCGGAAAAATTAACCTGGTTTTAAATAGTAATCTTCATGCTGTTCACGGTGGCGATAAACTTGAAAAAGTTGAAATTGTTCAGAACCGCACTATGGAAAAATCTATTGTTGAAGCAGACCATTTAATTCCTTTATTTGGTTTGAGTCCGAAGTTAGGGCCTATTGAAGATTGGAATTTAAATATCAGCAAAAGTGCTATTGAGGTAAATACCGATGATTATTCAACAAATATCCCAGGTATTTATGCAATTGGTGATATCAACACTTACACAAACAAACTAAAATTGATTCTTTGTGGTTTCCACGAGGCAGCCTTAATGAGTCATAGTGCTTATTCTTATATGAATCCCGGTGTTAAATACACAATGAAATATACAACTGTAAACGGAGTTTCTGAATTTTAAGCAATTACCTATATTTGCTAATAATATAAGTAGAGCACAATAAAATGGAGAACAACATTACAATATATATGCAAGAACCGGATGGTTCCGTTACCCCTCACGAAGCACCAACAGATATGGGCTTAAGTTTGATGGAGTTTTTAAAAGCATCTGAATATGATATTCTGGCTACTTGTGGCGGAATGGCATTATGTGCTACTTGTTGTGTTGATGTATTAGAAGGCGAAGAAAAGCTTAACGAAATGACTGATGATGAATATGCAATGTTAGATACTTTGCCTGATTTATTGCCAAACTCCCGTTTAGCCTGCCAGTTGCAGTTACATAATAATATGGATGGTTTAAAAGTGAAACTTCACGGTGTAAGCTAAGCTAAAAAAATAAAAAATATTGAAAAGCGATACTTAAAACGGTATCGCTTTTTTTGTTTAAGATCGTTTGTTAGTCGAGATTTGCAATTCTCGAATGCCGATTTGCAGATTTGAAATCCGCGGCTCTTAAGGCTGGACTATAAATCCCGACTAGCGCAAAACAATATTGTCTTTTTTTGTTTTATATCATCGGTTAGTCGAGATTTTCGATCTTGAAGTGCCAAAATGCGGATTTGAAATCCGCGGCTCTTAAGAAGGGATTATAAATCCCGACTAGTGCAAAACAGTATTGCCCTTTATATCGCCTGTTAGTCGAGATTTGCAATCTCAAATGCCGAAATGCAGATTTGAAATCCGATGCACCCTAGTCGGAATTACAAATCCCGAATAATACAAAACAGTATTGCCTTTTATATCGTCTGTTAGTCGAGATTTGCCATCTTGAAGTGCCAAAATGCGGATTTGAAATCCGCGGATCCCAAGACGGGATTACAAATCCCGACTAACACAAAACAGTATTGCATTTTTTGTTTCACATCGCCGGTTAGTCGAGATTTGCAATCTCGAATGCCAAAATGCGGATTTGAAATCCGCTGCACCCTAGACGGGATTACAAATCCCGAATAACGCAAAACGGTATTGCCTTTTATATCGCTTGTTAGTCGAGATTTGCAATCTCGAATGCCGAAATGCGGATTTGAAATCCGCGAATCCCTAGTCGGGATTACAAATCCCGAATAGCACATACTCGCAATAACGGAGTAGGAGTTATCGAACTTCGATTTTCTTTCTTTCAACGTTCCAGCCATAAACTTCTACAGCTGTTTTCTGGCTTCCTGAATAATCGACTGTAATCGTTTTACTTTCACCCGGCAAAACACTAATATAGTTATCAGAGTAGAATGCGGGTAAGATCCGTTTGCCTGAAACTGCATCAACTAATGCAATACGGTTAAAAAATGCTACAGGATTATCTTTAGCATTGCTAAGCGTAACAGCAATCTGCCCTTTTCTCTTTTCTGTAGCTTCTATAATGGGCACAACTGTTTTTATCTTTTGCAAGCCAGAATATTTGCCATCCTTACCAGGAAGCCAATATAGGTTTTCACTCAAAACATCTTGAGCTTCGTTTAAAATTTTTAGAGAAACAAAAACACCTTCCTTTTTATCCAATTTAATTAAGAAATCGTTTAAAGGAAAATATCTTCTAACCGATGATGGGCCTATTGAATTGAAAACCTGAGAATAAAAATATTCCTTGCCATCCATATCATAAGCTTTAGCCTGAACCAGTAAATTATCACGTGTTGCAAATCCATTATTTACCACCGTAACCATACTATCAATCGGGTTCATCATTACGTGTAAAGGTTCGCTACCCTTTCTTAAGCCATACAAACAAGCATTAGGATCTAAATAGTAATCGTACATCTGTCCACGCAAGGCCGTCCATGGGTTTTGAGTTTTCCAAATGATTGAACCCGTGTACCAATCCCACATTTTGTTAGAAAACCCTTCCATTAAAGCACGATATTGATCATAATTGACTAATTGTGCCTTCATAGCGAAATCTTTAACATCTTTCGCTTTTCCATACGGATTAATATGCTCATCATAGCCAATGTATTTATGATAATCCCAAACCGAATCTGGTTTCTCTTTAAACTGAGGAGCAATCATATTTTCTGCAGGGATGAATTTCTCTAAAGATTCATAATCACCAACCCCAACAGAACCAACTTCTGAGTTATATGGAAAAGTTTTATCGCCCCAAAAGCTCCGAGGGTTTTGGATTCCATAAGGTCCATCGCCATTACCACCGATTGTATTATAAGACATTTCATCGCTGTTAGAGAAATCGAAAAACATTCGCGTTCCATCTAAACGAGGTAGAATATCATTCTTTATTGGCTGCAAAATATCATCTGGTGGTGTAATTTCATTTCCTCCGCACCAAAAAGCTAAAGAAGCATGATTACGGATCATTTTAACCTGATCTTCAATAGCAGTTAAAACCAAGGGATGATTATCAGGATATTTTCTTCTGGTCCATTGGTCGTCCTTTTTCATTGGATCTACCCAACGGCCATTGCAATCGCCACTAAACCAAAAATCCTGAAAAACCAATAAACCATATTGATCACAAGCCTTGTAAAACTCAGGTCTTTCGAGAATTGCCCCACCCCAAATGCGAATCAGATTCAGGTTCATATCCTTATGATAACGAACTTCTGCATCGTAACGGGCATCTGTAAAACGAAGCATCGCGTCAGAAATAATCCAGTTGCCACCTTTAATAAAAATCTTTTGTCCGTTTACATAAGCACCCATACTTTTGGTGTGCTCATTCCAAATATTATCAATCTGTCGAACACCAACTTTTAAAGTTTCCTGATCCAAGGTTTTAGCTGCGCTGATGAATTGAATTTTTAAATCGTAAAGATATTGTGCGCCATAACCATTTGGCCACCACAATTTTGGATTTAGTAAGGTAAAATCGGGAAAGCTGATTTCGCTTTTTTCACCCGCTTTAATGTTTACCGCTTTCTTTATAACTTGTCCATCTATGGCATATTGCAAAAACCCAGAAACAGTCTTAGCACTTGGATTTTCAACTTCAACCGAAACTTTTATTGTTGCTGGTTTTTGCTTCCCTTCTGCCAGGCGCTTGCCTGGAACAAGGGTAACTACATGTGGATTTAAAATATTAATACTTTGCGTTTTCTCTATCGTTACCTTATCCCAAATACCTGTATTACGATCGCGAATAGGTTGAATCCAATCCCAACCCGCAGTATATTGCGTGGTTAAACCTCGTGCAATTGTACCATCGCCACCTTGGCCACCATTTGGATTCCCAACCACATCTGGTGGATGAACAATTACTGCTAAACGATTTTTACCATTAGCAGCAAGAAGTTTTGTAATGTTAAACTGCGAACGCAAATGCATCCCTTCTATAACCTGTGGATTAACCTTTTTACCATTTAAAAAAATATCAGCTTTATAATTTATACCTCTGAATTGCAACCAAACCTGTTCGTTACCGATTGCCTTTTCATCGAAATCCTTTACAAACCAATAAGTATAATAATCGTTTCCTGTTTTGTATATGTCTGCAATTTTTTCATTATTCATCCCATAAAATGGATCGGGAACTTTTTTATTATTCAATAATGTGGTCAGCACTGTTCCAGGAACAGTAGCATTCATCCAACTGCTAACGGCGAAACCTTTTTCTGAAATCTGTAACCCGCTTGCATTTACTTCTTTTACATTGGCGCAAAGCCAGCCAGAATTCAATTCATAACGCTGCTGCGATTTTGCCCAAAAAGCAGATAGTAAACAAAGAATAATAAAAATGATTTTTTTCATTTATTGAGATGATAAGATTATAAATATTAAGAACTGCACATTTCCTATTTGCCCGAAACAGGTCTGTCTTCTGCTTTTACACCCCAGGTTTCAGAAGGTTTACTGCCCATAAAAATCTGAATATTTCCACCCGCCATAATGGTTTTGTGCAGTAAGAAAGATTTACTGTAAGGTTTACCATTTAATACAATTTTTTGGATGTACTTATTTTCAGCACTATTATCTACAACCTTTATATTGAATTTTTTACCAGCTCCGAGCTCTATTATTGCATCCTTAACCAAAGGTGTACCGAATACATAAGCTCCATTCGCAGGATTTACGGGATAAAAGCCCAATGAAGAAAAAACATACCACGCACTCATTTGACCAACGTCTTCATTACCACACAATCCATCGGGTTTCGCTGTGTAAAATTCATCATCAATTTTTCTGATTAAATCGGCTGTTTTCCACGGCTGACCAACATAAGCATATAAGTATGGGATATGGTGTCCTGGTTCGTTTCCTTGAGCATAATTACCAATTAAACCTGAAATATCTGGAGAACTTGCCTCATTTAATCCAGAAGGAACGATAAATAAAGAATCTAATTTTTTTGTAAAAGGTTGATCACCACCAAATAATTTTATCAAACCTTCAACATCTTGAGGCACCAACCAGGTATACTGCCATGCATTACCCTCTGTGTAGTCATCTCCACGATGCTTAGCTGCAACAGGACTAAATGGAGTCCGCCATTTTCCATCTGATAGTTTGCCACGCATAAACTGAGAATCATGGTCAAAATATTCTTTGTACAATTGTGCTCTTTTGCTGAAATATTTATAATCTTCAGTTTTATTTAAAGCTTTTGCCATCATAGCAATACAATAATCATCAATTGCATATTCTAAAGCTTTGGCAACCGACTCTTCAACTTTATCAGTAGGAATATGTTTTAACTCCTGAATGTACTCTATGCCATTGGTTTTCTGCATAGCCGATTGTTTAACGGCCTCGTAAGCCAGGTTTACATCAAACCCACGATAACCTTTTAAATAGGCATCAACAATAACAGGAACAGCATGATAGCCAACCATAGTATTGGTTTCGCTTCCCATTAAATGCCAAACAGGCAATTTCCCCTGTTGTTTATATATCGCCAGCATGGTATTCACCACATCACTTACCTTATCCTGATGAATAATAGTAAACAATGGATTCGCAGCACGATAAGTATCCCAAAGGGAAAAAGTGGTTAGATTATTAAATGCTGCCTTTCTGTAAACCTTTTTATCTGATCCTAAATAATCTTTGTTTACATCATTATATAATGAAGGAGCAACCATGGTATGGTAAAGCGCCGTGTAGAAAATCTTTTTTGTTGTACCCGAAGCATCAATTTTTACTTTCGAAAGAGCTGCATTCCATTTTGAATCTGCAGCTTTTACAGTTGAAGAAAAGTCCCAACCAGGTAATTCTGTTTTTAGGTTTAGTAATGCATTCTCAATACTTACTGGCGATAAAGCAACTTTTATTTGCAATTTATCCCCAGCGATGGCAGCAAACTCAACTGCTGCCTTAAGCTTTTTACCCTTTAAATCTTTTCCAGATTTGACAACTGTACTATCGTACAATACCAGGTTTTTAACTGGTTGAGATAGTTTAATTACAAAAAACAAACGTTGATCGTTAGCCCAACCTTTTGAATTTCTATGTCCAACAATTGTAGTCGCATCAACTTGTTTTAACGAACATTCTACAGCTTTATCCCAACCAATACCTTCAATTAAATCGATAATGATATGAGGATTTTTAGCGTTCTTTTCAAAAGTGTATTGATGAAAGCCAACGCGTTCAGTAGCGGTTAGTTCTGCTTTAATACCATATTTATCTAACAGAACACTGTAATAACCAGCTTTAGCTTTCTCATTTTGATGAGAGAATTTAGAAAGATAGCCTTCGCCATCAGCAGTTTTACCTTTTTCTACAATTAACTTTCCAGTAGCAGGCATTATAGAAATATCCCCCAAATCGCCAATACCCGTTCCGCTTAGATGTGTGTGGGCAAAACCAGTTATCGTATTACTAACATAATTATAACCACTACACCAATCCCAACCTTCCATAATATTATTTGGCCCTAACTGAACTGCTCCAAAAGGCACGTTGGCACCAACAAAAACGTGGCCGTGTTGAGCCGAACCAATTAATGGATCTACGTATTGAGTAAAATTAGTCTTCTGCTGCGCAAAGGTATTTACGCTCAAAACAACAAATAAAAGAAGAATTATTTTTTTGAACTGCATGATTATTATGGTTTAAGAAAAATAAAAAGGCAATTATACGTAAAACGTTTTACCTCTTTCTAACATATTCTTTATTTCAATTTAAAATTAACACTATTTGGTAACTTCTAATACGACAACGTTATCAATTTCTTCGTTGGCAAAACCCGTATAAACCTCAGTAAGCCCTTTTTTATGGATAAATTTAATTGGCGTTTTATCCTTTAATAAATAAGCTTTCGTAATTTTTTTATAGGGAAACTTATCGAAAGCCACAGAAGCATTTTTAGAATCTAAAATGTGGATATAAACTTTATTATCCTTTTGGGTTACACTTCCCCAAGGCTGAGGCTTTACAAAACCAGCTTTTGTATTATAAATGCTTTCGCCATAAACTTTTAACCATTCGCCCATAGCGGCAAGTCGATTTTGAAATTCGGGTTGAACTTTACCACTTGGCATTGGGCCTATATTGAGCAATAGATTAGCGCCTAAACTTGAGGATTTAACCAGCATATTTACCAATTGTTTATTGGTTTTATAACTGGTATCGCTTAAGTTGTAACCCCATGATTTTGATATGGTTTCGCAAGTTTCTAAAGGCAATTTATCTGATGCGGTTTGAAAACTTAATCCCGATGCGTTTTCGCCAGGTAAATCTCTTTCGAACATTTGAAAATCCTCACCAGCAAACGGGGTTAAATGATGATTATTGCCAATCATACATTGCGGTTGAAGCTTATGTATCAAGCCATAAATTTCATCATATTTCCAATCTATCCGCGACGAGCGATCTGCTTCACCTTCTGGTGCTGTTTGATCCCAGTGCCCATCGAACCAGATTCCACCTATTTCGCCATAATTTGTTAAAAGCTCGGTTAACTGGTTTTTCATAAATTGCAAATAACTTGCATAATCGCCCTTTCCTTTTCTTCCTGAATTTTGTCCTGTTCTTCCAGTTTCATGCGGAAAATCTTCTCTGCGCCAATCAAGCAAAGAATAATAAAAATAAAGTTGAATGCCTTGTTTATGACACTCATCGGCCACCATTTTTACAATATCCTTTTTATATGGCGTATTCATAATATTAAAATCCGAATACTTGGTATCCCACATACTAAATCCGTCGTGATGCCTGGTGATTAACGTAATGTATTTCATGCCCGCATTTTTAGCCATACTTACATAAGCTGCTGCATCAAAATCAATCGGGTTAAAAAAATCTTTTAAATTGGTGTAATTATGAACTGTGAGTTTGCGGTCGTTCATTACCCATTCGCCACTTCCAGGAATACTAAAGGGCCCCCAGTGAATAAATAAGCCAAAACGGGCATTAGAAAACCATTCCCTTTGCTTTAAGTTGGATGCAGAAGGTTCATAGTTTTGAGCCTTCGCACTCAAACCTAATAATAGAAAAACAATGGCAATTAATAGATTTTTCATATTACGAGCTTAAAAATTTATTAATCTACAATGGTTGCTTCCTTTACAGGTTTACCAATTACTTTATAGTTTCCATCACCTTTTAAAATTGCCAGCATTTGAGTTTGGTTGGTAAAAAGTGTTTTAGCTGCTGCCAACTCCTTATCGTATTGAAAACTTTGCTCTATTCTGCCTTTTTCATAGAAATAGCGACTAACAATCTGGGTTTCGAGCACCTTTTTTATTTCCGCTTTGTGATTAGCCAAATCGGTTTTCTTTGCAGAAGTTAGCTTGTTCTTTAAATTTTCTAAATCGGCCATAACCTCTGCAGTTTTATTTTCTTTATCTGCTTCGTATCGCAATTCGGTAAGCAAACGCTCCGTTCTACTTTGATAACTTAAATCCTTATCTGCCAGCGATGCAGCAAAAGCATTATAATCGGCATCGGTAATTTGAAATGTTTTTGCTGATGCCAAGCTTGGTTTTTCCTTTTTATATCGATTTGCATAATTAAAAAACATACTTTTATTAAGCATGGTAATCGTAATCGGACTTAATTTTTGTGCATCAACAACCACATCAGGATAAACTCCGTTGCCACTATATACGTTTCTACCTGCCTTAGTTTGGAACATGGTTACCGTCGAATCGGCAAAACGCTCTGCAATACCATCAGAATTTTTATGTGCATAATCTAATTTTTGAATACATCTGCCCGATGGCGTATAGTATTTAGCTACGGTAACCTTAACTAAGCTGTTGTAAGGTAAATTAAAGGTTTGCTGTACTAAACCTTTACCATAACTACGCTGACCGATTACAATTGCACGATCTAAATCCTGTAAGGAACCTGCTACAATTTCCGAAGCAGATGCCGAATTTCCATTAACCAAAACAACCAGCGGTACCGTTGGCGAAATTGGAGGAATTTGTGTTTTATAAGTAATGGTTTTCTCTACATTCTTACCTTTCTGCGTTACAACCAACTGATCTCGATCTACAAAAAGATTTACAATTTTTACGGCCTCCTGTAAAATTCCACCGCCGTTATTTCTTAAATCGAGTACGATGCCTTTAGGGTTTTCTTTATTGATATTCACTAATGCATCCTTAACTTCTTGTCCTGAGTTTTCGAGAAACTTATCCAGTTTAATGTAACCTATACCATCACCAACCATGCCCGAATACGAAACATTTGGTTGTTTAATTTCCTCACGGGTTAATTTCTTGGCTATTTCTTTTCCATCTCTAATAATGGCTAAATCTACAACAGTACCTTTTGGACCACGTAACAACTGACTTATTTGCGCTCTGTCCTTACCTTTAATGTCAATATTGTTGATCTTTATTACCTGATCGCCTGCTTTAATTTCGGCTTTATTTGCTGGGTAGCCTTCACTTATTTCGCTTACAAATAGCTTACCCTCAATTAAAACCGTTCCTGCACCAATACCACCATATTGCGTGCTTACATATTTAAGTTTGTAATCTTCAATTTCCGATTCTGGAACATACTCCGTATATGGATCAAGGCTTTCCAACATCGCATCGATACCTGTCCTCATTAGTTCAGGCGCACTGGTTTCATCAACATAATTTATATTGATTTCTTTATACAGGGAAGCAAAAATATCGAGGTTTTTAGAAACCAGAAACAAATCCTCTTTAAAAGAAAAGGATACAGCAGCAATACTGAATACGGCTGCAACAATTGCATATTTAAATTTCTTCATTCCCTTATTTCTTGAAAACAAAATAGCACGATGAATTTATCGGCAACTATTTATATTGATTAGCAAAGTACAAAAGGTAAATGTACAAAAAGAGATAAAGATTAAAAACAGCTTATACGGCCAAAAGCATAAATTAATCGTTACTTTTTGAATAAGATTTTAAAACACGAAATAATAAAATAGAAAGAGATTAAAGTCTGTTGCCTTTAGTATCGGCAAGCGCCTTTTGTAGCGTAAACTCAACGTAGGTACGATCGCGTTTTACAAGTCGCATAATATCTTCAACCAATTTATCTTCGCCACCTGGCACAAATTCTAAAGGTTCATTAACAAGATCACGATACTTTCTAAAGAACTTAATCTTAACTTTTTCTGCGTTATCTTTTGTTAGTTGAAAATTTGCCATTTCTAAATTGATTTAATGCAAAAGTAAAAATATTTATGGCTGATGGATAGCTTTTCCATGCATTTTTAAAAAAAGATTAAAAGCAGTTTACTTTAGCATGATAATTGTGTTAAAAGTGCGTTATAAACACTAAAGGAATAAAACTCACAAATTTAAACTCAAAAAAAATGAAAAAACTCATCTTCTCTATTGTTTTCCTATCGATTGGCTGGGCTACTGCTCAGGCTCAAACTTTTAATCTCGGGATTAAGGCGGGTGTAAACCTTGCTAAACTTAATGCTGATTTTGCAAGTGAAGAAAATCGTTTAGGCTACCAGGTTGGAGCTTGGGCACGTATTGGTGGCGCAAGTTTCTACGTACAACCAGAGGCCTACATTGGCAGCAAGGGCAATAAATTTATCAGCTTTACCAACAACAGCAATACTGAAGTTGCTGCTGAAGGAAAAGTGAAATTCACCACATTAGATATTCCTGTTTTACTAGGAACAAAGTTTGGTGCTAAAAATCTAAACTTCCGTATTATGGCAGGCCCTGTTCTATCACTTGTTTTAGATGATAGCTCGACATTTAGTTCGGCTTACCAAGAAGCGACAGATTTTAGTAATTACAAAAACCAGGCTTTCGGTGTTCAGGCTGGCGCAGGTGTTGATGTAGGTAGTATCTCAGTTGATTTACGTTACGAAGCTGGTTTAACAAACATCAGTAAAAGTGAAAAATACTCGCAAAAACCTAACTTATTTCAATTGAGTTTAGGATTTAAAATTTTGTAATACACATAATGAATAGTTTACAAAAGGCAGCCAAATGGCTGCCTTTTTTGGTTTTGAATAATTCGATGAGTTAATTAATAAATTATTATTTTTATTTCTCAACTAACATTCTACGCTCATGGAATCTTATTTTAAAACCTCAGTTAAATTTCTAGTGATTATAGCTCTGCTGGTTACCGTTTCAACGACTAATGCTCAAGAAAACGTTATTTCAAAGTTATTGGTGTATAAAAAACTGTTAGAAAAAAATCAGGTAGAAAAAATTCACTTACACTTAAACCAACCATTTTATATGGCTTACGATACCGTTTGGTTCAAGGCTTATGTGGTTAATGCAAATCTAAATCGCCCATCCAACATCAGTAAAAACTTAAACATCGATCTAGTGGATCCTTCTGGTAATATTATCCGTCAAATCAAAAACAAACTCAGCTTTGGCTTATCAGACGGCTACATCAATCTCTCTGATTCATTAAAATCAGGTAACTATGTTTTAAGAGCTTATACTGATCAGATGAAAAATTTTGGACAGGCTTATGAGTACCAAAAAAGTTTTCAGATTAAAGGTAAATCTGAAAAAGTGAATAAACAATTAACAGGAAACAGCAGTTTTCAATTCTTTCCAGAAGGAGGAGATTTAGTTTCAGGCTTAAAAACCAAAGTTGGTTTCAAAGCTACAGCTCCAAACGGACTTGCTATTGATGCAAAGGGGCAAATATCGGATGAAAAGGGAAAGCTATTCGGTACGATAAAAACCGATCATTTAGGAATGGGTAATTTTGAATTTACCCCAGAGGCAATGAGAAGTTATCATGCCAATATTACATTCGCTAATGGCAAAACAAGCAAGATGGAATTGCCCTTAGCCAAGCCTACAGGCTATATTCTAAATTTAAACCTTACAAAAGATAGTCTCCTTCTAAAAATTTCATGCTCAGCAGATGTTGTAAATAAAGGAACGTTAATATTAATTGCAGCACAAGATGGCATAACTAGATACATCTCCAAGCCCGAAATGAAAAATCAGATAATGAATATTTCGATTCCTACTGATAAATTTTATTCGGGAATTGTTCAGTTTACTTTATTTGACTCAGATAATCTTCCTGTTGCAGAACGATTAATTTTTGTCGATCACGAAGATGCCCTAAAAATTGAAACCGATGTTAAAAACCTCTTTGCTAAAAAAGAGCTCGCCAAAATGAATGTTATTTTAAAAAACCAGGATGATAAAAATGAAATTGGCAGCGTTTCGTTATCTGTTTACAACGCAACAGAATATCCAATAGAGGATGATGATGAGCCTTCGATCTTCTCCGAGTTATTACTTACTTCGGATTTAAAAGGACTTATTGAAAAGCCTAACTATTATTTTAATAAGCCAGGAGACGAAAACAGGAAACAACAACTAGATAATCTGTTGATTACACAGGGCTGGAGGAAGTTTTCTTGGAAAAATGAACTGTCTAAAAAACTTCCTTTAGTAAATGAGCTGTATAATATAGAAAACGAATTAAAAGGAAATGTAATGCAAACAAATGGTAAACCTTACGCAAATGGAATGATCACCTTATTCCAATCAGGGCTAAGGCAAACCATACTTCAAACTAAAACAGATACGGCTGGTTATTTTAGTTTTAAAGATTTGAACCTGATTGACACCTCTAATTTTGTACTTTCGACGAACACCCAAAAGGAAAAGAAAAACTTAAAAATAACTGTTCTTGGTCTTGAAGTGCAACCTGTTTCCAATCGAAAATCAATTCCTTCTGGGCAAGATTTTTTAATTGAAGAATTAATTGCAACTCCAACAGAAAACAAACAACTTGATGCCTTATTCTACAAATCAAAGGGAATTAATCTCGATGAGGTAAATGTAGTGGCCAAGAAACCAGGACCAATAAAAGAGTCGGCAAATTTAAACGGACCAGGCAAAGCTGATGTAATCGTGCTGGCGAAAGATTTGGAAACGACACACGATGTTGGCACCTATTTACTAAATAATGTGAATGGGCTTAGAGCATTTCAAGGAAGAATTTATTCAAGAGAAATTCCTGACCCAGGGCAAAAGATCCCACCACCGCCACCACCAATGATGGTTATTTTAGATGGAATAGAAGTGGACCAGGACAGCTTTAATATTAGTGATATAAACCCCAATGATGTTGGAAGTATCGAAATCTTAAAAGGAACTTCGGCGGGGCTGTATAATACATCTGGAGGGGTAATTATCATTACAAGTAAAAGAGGCAGAGACCATTCAAACGATGCTTTGAGTAAAATAGCAAAGGGGATTTTTCCTATCTCTGTTTTAGGCTATCAAAAGTATAGAACCTTTTATTCGCCAGTTTACAATGCCGCCAATTTAAGCAATAAAGATTTCAGAAAAGCCGTTTATTGGAATCCCAATGTAATAACCTCGACTGAAAAAGCAACTGAACTTTCCTTTTTCAATTCTGATTACACTGGAAAATATAAGGTTGTGGTGGAAGGGATTAATGCCGATGGGCAAATTGGCCGCTCAGTTTATTATTATGAGGTTAAATAAATTATTTCAGAATGGTTAAGCTACCACTGATTTTACCGCAGTCGGTTTTTAAATCAATCATATAATAATACACTCCAACCGATAATGGTTTACCATTTTTAGTACCATCAAAATCTTTAACATAACCTTTTGAATAAAATATTTTATCGCCATTACGATTAAAAACATAAAATTCAGCATCAGGATAATTGGAAGCCCCAATAATTTTCCAGGTATCATTTATACCATCGCCATTCGGTGTTATAGAATTCGGAATTTGCAGTGTTTTGTTTTCTAATTGTGTGAAATCAATAGTTTCTGTATTTACAGAGCATCCAAATTTATCGGTTATACTCAGAATATATTTCCCAGGCTTTGTTCCCTGAATATTCAGCCCTTGATAAACGATATTGCCAGTTGCATCAAGCCAATTATAAAGGTATGGCCCCGTACTTCCAATAACCTCAATAGCTGATGTGCTCACCGTTTTACCATCACAACTTATGAATTGTTGCATTTCTGACAGGTTAATTATTGGTAATTCTGTTAATCCCACACTAAAAACGCCCGCCACATTGGTACAATTATTTCCGTTTGAAGCGGTTAATGTATATGTTCCTGGTAAAACATCAATTAAATTTTCTGTATTACTCACCACATTTCCTGCATTATCGCTCCAACTAAAAACAATTGGAGATTGGGTTTCGTAGGCGAGTACCTTTACCGATCCATTGCTTTTGCCACAACTCGCAGGTGCTATATTAACCGTTTTTACTTTAAAAGTTATGTCATTATTTTTTATTGTGTAAACCGCTGAAACAGATTCACAACCTCCAGGTTGACCTGCTTTTAAATAATAAGTGCCAGCGCCTACATTTTTTAAGTCTCTATCGCTACCTACCAATTGGTTTGATGAATTATACCATTTGAAAACACTGGCATCGGTAATGGTTAAATTCGTAATACTACCATTAGTTGAAGAACAAAAAACATCAGTTATTACTTTATTAGCATCATTGATTAGTGCCTTAGAAAATGCAGAAGTTGCACCATCGGCATTTGTCCCAGTGCTGGTAAGGCCGCTAGTAATTGGTCCGTTATATTGCCAGGTTCCATCTGTATTAGTCGGTATCGATGCCAGCCATATTTTGCCTTGGCAGTCAGGGCACTCATCATCGTAAAAAAGTTCGATAATTGAATTAGGAAGGTAGGTTCCAGTCGCAAAATTTGGGGTAATTACTCCAATTTTTGATTGAGTTATCGATTTATCAGAGGGAATATCTTTAAATTCTATAGCCGATTTAGTATTGCAGTAAATACTATTTTTTAAAATAGAAACAGGATACGAAAAATCAATTTGAATGGCCTGCTCATTATAGGCTATAACATTTTGATCGCTCAGATTTGAACCACCAATAGTTCCTGCGATGCAATTATAAACTTCTATACCGTATTTCTTATTGCCAAAGTTTGTAGAGTTTGGCCCCAATCCAATAAAGTTATGTCTTATAATATAGTTTCGCTTAATATTTGTTGTTCTTACACCAATATATTGAGATACGATATAATTATCATTAATACTTAAATTAACATTTTCGCCGTTAGCAAAAATTCCGGTTGATTGAGCTGCCAGAAAGGATTTAGATTTTGTAATATCGAAGCCGATAACGTTATAAGAAACATTTATATCACCACTCAAGCCCCCTAATGAAACTGCATTTACATTAGCACTAATTAAGTTTCCATAGGTCGAATTGGCCCCACCAATTGTAGAATTGGATAAATAACTTAAATCTATCCCAACTTCATTTGGAGAAGCTGATAACCCAGTCGGATCTAAACCGATAATGTTACATGAGATGGTAATATCAGCTTGAATGCTTGGAGTTGTGGGCGATATTACAGAAGTATAATTATTTCCAAATCCATTTTGTTTATTGGGAGCACCGATAATAACCTTCTGAGCATTTCTTAAATAAATCCCTGCCTTTCGTTCATCAGATGTACCACCTGCCTGAGATAAAAAATTACTAAAATAGATGCCATAAATTTCGATATCTGACACGCCATCTAAAGTCAAACCACTAAAGTAGCTTGCCGTTGCCCTAACCAGTCTAATTTTAATACTTGAATTACCAAGAAGTGCTGTGGGTTGAGTGCTTGCATCTATAACCATATTAGATGTTATTGCGGGTAAATCGCTCAAAAGATTTATAGTAACATCGGCCACCACGTTTGCGGGAATATTGAAATAGATATAATCTCTGGTCAAAAATCCATTTGCATTTGCATCTAATATCGCTTGACGAAAGGAGCCAACACCCGTATCATTATTACTCGTTACTGTAAAAACGGCTGCTTTAACAGAAATAGCAAAAAAAACCAATATAAATGTTGTATAAATTAGTTTCATAAAACTATTAGTTAGCGTTTCTTGAGATTGTAAATTACAAAACATATTTCAAAAAAAAATCCCCAGCCTAAAGCCGAGGATTTTTTTGAAATTTTGATATTTTACCTGTTAGCTGTATTATCTAACAGGGGTCTGTTAGCTGCTGTTGCAGATGTTACGGTCATATCACCCCTAGAACCAATAGTATAGGTTCTACCTGATTGAAAACCAACAGTACCATTGGTAGTCCCGTTACGAATAATAACGTTTGTTGAGGAAGAAGGATAACGCACATATAACTCGTAGTTTCCAAATGGAATTGATACAAAATCAGAAGCACCTTTATAACCGATACCAGTAGCGACAACTATTTCTGCATTGGTTACCGTGTTCTTAACAACCAAATTCATTGGAGAAGTACCATTAGAAATTGTATTAACAAATCTTACATAAGAAAAGTTGTTGTCAATAACTGGAGGCAATTTATCTTCTACATAAAAAGCATCGCAAGTTTTTGTAGTACTATTGTAAATGCCACTTGTGTAGAAGGAGTAATATTTCGTACTGCTTAAATTTACACTCAATTCATTAATAGCTACATTAGCATTTGCAGCAGCATTTGCGGGTATCTGAGAACCAATTTTATATGTGCCGTTTACAATAACACTATAGTTAGCACTTGGATACACACTACCAAAAGTTACACCTGCAGTGCTTTCCGATCCAGTTGCACTCAATACGCCACCAACCTTTACGCCATTAGCAAAAAAATTGACTGATGGTGCATTAGAGGCAAAGTTAAAATATTTGATTCTAGCCGTGCTTGCTTCATCTACAGGTATATCAATTTTTGCTATGCTATTATCTTTTTTACAAGAGAGCATAAAAATTGAAATGAATAGAATGGTAACTGCACTTATATATTTTTTTTTCATAATAAGCTTTATTAAGGTTGAATAATCCAAGTTTGTTTAGTTTGATAATCTACGGCTAAACCTCCAATTACATCTAACCCTGCTCTATTCCACACATACTCCGAATTATATCTCGGACGAATTCTATAGGCAGGTTTACTCGCATTATCTGGGTATAGGTTAGTTGGAAATACGTAGCCCAAGAAAACCTGCTTGCCAGTAGCCGGATCAGCATCGGTATAATGAAACCTCCTTAAATCCATCCAGGTTTCTAAATGCCCCCAGCCCCATTGTGCAATATATTTTTGACACATAATTTGTGTAAGTGTTAAATCACTTGCACTGGCTGGCACAATCAAAGTAGAACTCATATAAGCGGTTTTATCCGCACTTGAAATTTGAGTTGGCGATTGGTTATCATCAATATTTCTGGCATTAACAAAATCGATATGCGACGAAATTCCATTCGTATATGCAGTTAATGCAGTTGTTTTATCCCCTTTTCTAAATGCTGCTTCAGCTTTAATAAATTGCAACTGTGAATAAGTCATTACAGGCAGTTTATTTTTATCAGAGAAAATATACCTTCCCTGCGTATTTGCTGCAGGAGCAGTAGTTGCTGGCAAATTCCAAAAGTTATTTGGCTGTTGCGCAGCTGCGAAAGATGTAATACCAGCACCAGTAACTACGCCTCTGTAAACTCCATCAGGAGAAGGCGCAAGCATTCTGCTCATTCTTGGATCAACGATACCTGTAAATTGCGTTCCGTTTAATAAATTCACAATAAAGGCAGTTTGTCTGTACGTTTGCATATTGCCTCTAGTTGGGCCTAAAAAGTTTCTATCATCGTTACCTACAACACCTGGATAGGTCATTAATGCATCATCAGCATTACTTGCAAATGATTTATCAACTGCGGCAATTACATCATCTGGTTTATAGCCAGCTTTATTGCTGTAATGATTTAAGTTTAAAGCCAACATACCATAGGCTAATTTTAACCACTTAGTTCTGTCGCCCTTATAAATAACGTCTGTTTTACCCAAAAACGCAGCATCAACAGCGCCATCAGTTCTTTGTAAATTTGCAATAGCAAGATTTAACAAACGTTGTACTTCCTGATAAGCGTATTCCTGACTGTCGTAATCAAAAGTAAACCTTGTTTGATCAATGGCTTGTTTAATTATAATTTCACCATGAACGTCGGTTAAAGCTTGCCAGCCCCAGGCTTTTAATATTTGTCCAACGCCTAATAAATCCCAGCGTTGTTCTGCTTCAGCTTTAGTCGTCATATCTACCAGGTTCTGTCCTAAACTCCAATAAACATCCCTCCAAAGCTCCGCTCCGTTATCCGATGCTGGATCATAGCCTTGTAAATCCCAGGTAGTACCAGCAGTTGTTGAAGTCCAGTTTTGAGTATACCTTCCTATAAAACGACCATCATATTGTGGTGCAGTAACCATCCAATGCAACATTGGCGACAGATATAAATTTGCCGTTACCGATTGCGGTGCATTCGGATTGGTATTTACATCTAAGTATTTTTTACAACTACTTACAGTAAAAAGTAATCCTGTAAGTAATATTAAATATATTTTTTTCATAATTATATCTCCTGTTATAACCCAATCTTAATTCCAAAGTTTAATCCAATTGGCATAGGAAAGTTTCCATAGTCAATTCCCGAAGCACCCGATCCGCCAACAGCAGCAGTATTACCATTAACAACTGGATCTAAACCAGTATAATTTGTAATCAGGAATAAATCTGTTCCTGTAACAAAAACACTTGCGTTTTTAATAAAGCTTTGTTTTTTTAGCAGAGTTTGTGGTAAACGATAGCTGAAAGTTACATCTCTTAATCTAATCCAATTAATATCTTTCTCGATAAATAGCTCTTCACTTACATTAGTGTAAAAACCGTTTTGGTAATAAGGTATAAATGAAATATTATTTGCCGTTGGATTTGCAGAATTTTCTTTACCATCTTGTAAAACACCAGGAATTATTCGCGGAGTCATACGATCAACTGTACTTGTACTTAAACCTAAGGTGGTTAAAAAGTGCTGCGTTGCGTTTAATACATCTCCGCCCTTTCTTATATCTAATAAGAATGATAGTGACATATTTTTATATGTAAAAGTATTGGTTAAACCGATTGTAAAATCTGGTTGTCTGTCGTACCCTCCGTCTACGAAAACCGTAGATCGAACAGGGATACCTGTACCTGGATTAATTAACAGTTGTCCATCTTTATTACGCAAATAAAATAGCCCTGTTAATGAACGCGTAGAAAAACCTGGTGTGTTACCGTTTCGCACGTTAGCATATAACCAAGTATCAGAGACATAAGATTCTGGCAGGCTGTTAGGCAATGATAATACTGTGCCTTTTGCTGATTCAAAATTTGCGATAACATCCCAGTTAAAATCTTTAGTTTTTACAGGCGTACCTCTAAGTGTTACCTCAATACCCTGATTACGAGTAGAACCACCATTTAAGTTTAATAAAATGAAGCCTGTTCCATAACTACCTCTGATATCATTTACGATTTGATCTGTTGTTTCTTTACGATACACAGTTAAATCTAATCCTAAACGGTTGTTAAAAAAAGCAAGTTCGGTTCCAAATTCGTACGATTTAGCAAACTCTGGTTTTAAACCTGGATTTGGTCCGGTAAACCCATAGCCATAACCACCGTTGGTTGTTGTTTTATTCTCTAAACTTGGCACATAAGCATATGGCCTGGCATCTTTACCCACGTTGGCATAAGCTGCCCTTAACTTACCATAAGTAAATACTTTTTTAAGGGATTTAAACTCAGGAACATCAGTAAACACAAAACTTCCCTGAACAGAAGGATACCAGAAAGAATATCTATCAATCGGAATGGTCGATGTACGGTCATTTCTGATTGTTCCTGTCAGGAACAAGTAGTTATTGTAATCGAAAGTTGCTCTACCAAAGAAACTTACTAAACGACGTTGCGTAATTGTTGTTCTCACCAATTTTGTAGCCACGTTATTTAAAGAATTAAAGTTAGGATCTAAAAATCCTTCCCCATATCCGGCATCAACATTCGATTTCAAATTTTGTAGTGAATTACCTAAAGTTGCATCAAATGAAATACTGTTCGTTAACTTTTGTTTCTTAAAATTGATTAAATTTTGTAAATTAATATTTGTTGTTACATCATTTGCAACATCGATTGTACCACCACGGCTAAATGCAGCTGCACTTTCTGGATGACGAACAATCAAATTTTGATTTACGTAAGCATCAATACCAACATTCGTTTTAACATCAACCCATTTAAATGGAGAAATTGTTAAGCCTAAATTTGAAAGAATTCTATTCGTTTTAGAATTGATAATGTTTTTATTGACGTTAAAATAAGGGTTATCAACCTCAGAGCTACCAATTGTACCCAAGGCCAAGGTCCTTCTTGTGCCTGATGCTGTCAAATAATTAACGGCATTATCCGTTTGCGGCCAAACCAACAAACCTAACAATGGCCCTATACTCCCTTTTAATGGCTGATCATTTGTTGAATAACTGTAATTCATCGAAAGATCAGTTTTTAACCAACTGTTTACAACACCTTGTGATGCACCTGTAATATTTAATCTTTTATAAGCTGAATTTGGTACAACACCCTGTTGATCTGTATAAGCAGTAGAAATACGATAATTTAATTTTTCTGCTCCACCTTCAAAGGATAAATTGTGCTTTTGCGTAAATCCGGTTTGAAAAAAATCCTTTACATTATCATAGAATTGAGTTCCAGCTGGATATTGTGGGCCAAAATACTCGTAAGCACCATTTAACGTCGTGATTATATTACCCGCACCTGAGGTACCTAAACCATAGGTTTGCTGAAGTTCTGGATATTTTCTGGTCGTTTCTACTCTAAAACTGTTAGAATAGTTAACTGCACCAGCACCAGCTTTTGCTCTTTTGGTGGTAATTACGATGGCTCCGTTAGCTGCATCAATACCATATAAAGCTGCTGCCTCTGGGCCTTTCAACACCACCAAACTTTCGATATCTTCTGGATTAATATCTGCCGAACGGTTTGTAAAATCAACTCCACGATTACTGAAAGCTGTATTCGAACTTGCATCAGAAACAAAAGCTGCGGTGCTTAAGGTCTTGTTGTCGATAGGTAAACCATCTACAATCATTAATGGCTGATTACTTCCACTAATCGAACTCACACCACGAATTGTAATTGATGATGAAGCTCCTGGTACACCTGAAGAGCTCGTTACTTCAACACCAGCAACGCGACCTTGTAATGCATTAACAAAGTTCTCTCTTTGTGTTTCAGCAATTACTGCTCCTGAAACAGTTTGTTGTGAAGTCCCTAATTCTTTCTTTTTAACCGTATTACCCAAAGCGGTAATCACAACTTCATCCAGTCCTTTTGCATCAGACTGAAGTGAAACATTAATTGTGGTGTTGTTCCCAACACTTCTTTCTACGGTTGCATAACCGATATAAGAAAATGTTAATACATCGGTTTTAGATGCTTTAATGGAGTAGTTTCCATCTGCACCCGTTTGAGATACCAATGTGCCTCCTTTTATTTTAATGGAAACACCTGGTATTGGGCCGTCAGACGACGTAACCCGACCAGTAACGGTTATTTGCTGCGCAATGGCATGAGCCAGCAACAAAAACGTACCGATAAAAACTAAGAGTAGCTTTTTTTTCATAAACTGCCAGTAATGGTTAGTAAAAGTTTTGTTGTTTGTATAGTTAGTTAGCTAAAAAAAACACGCACAATAACGCACGTTTTTAATTATTTAGCTAATATGATAAATGTTTTTTATTAAATGAAACAATTTAACAAACTATTTACTAAGCTGAAACAAAATATAATTGCACAAAACCGCAAAAACACGCAAATAATTAAAATAATTTTTACATTAGCGTAAACCAATCACAACTATGCTGAAAAAAGAACGCCATGATTTTATCATGCGACAAATCAATCTGCACAATCGGGTGCTCACATCCGATTTAGTTCAATTGCTAAATGTTTCGGAAGATACCATCCGAAGAGACTTACAAGAACTTGTTGATCAGGGTCGTCTTTTTAAAGTGCATGGTGGTGCTTTATCGAAATCTTATCATTCATCGTTCGATGATAGCACGGTATATGCAAGAGATAGTAAAATTGTTATCGCAAAAAAAGCAACAAGCCTAATAAAAGATGGCATGGTTGTATTAACTGGAGGCGGAACAACCATCCTGGAGTTTGTAAAACAGCTACCAGAGAATCTGGAAGCCACTTTTTTTACGCTTAGTCCGCTTGTAGCAGTAGAACTGGCAAAATACAACAATATTGAAGTGATTTTAATAGGGGGACTTTTCTCTAAAACCTCTCAAATTACTTATGGTGGTCATGTTATTGGTCAACTATCCGATATTAAAGTTGATTTATGCCTGATGGGAACAAGCGCAATTCATCCAGAAGAGGGATTAACAGACACCGACTGGGAAATTAATCAATTGAAAAAAGCGATGTTGGCTGCTTCAAAAAAATCAGCTGTGCTATGCATTTCAGAAAAACTCGACATTTCGTTGAGGTTAAAAGTTTGCCCCATTGAAAGTATTAATTATCTCATCACAGAGTTAGATCAAAATGATGAAGCACTTGCTGGTTATCGTGTAAAAAACATTAACATTCTTTAATCAGTAAGGCAGGGGTTGATCATCCCTAATAAAACTCGCATCTATCTTCATAGATAAGCCCATTCATCTGGTGGTTATAGTGGGGGCTTGTTCCAAGTAAAAACAAGAACACTAAATAATAAGTCCGTCTTTTTACGGAAAAACATGGACTTGCTATGGACTTGACATGCACTTGATCCCCACAAAAATACCATCTAACAGGTTTTAGATTAGCTTAATAATTAAGCAAAACAAGGCTGGCTACTATTAAATAACTACATGCAATAAAAACGAAGAGCGCTCGTGTTAGGAGCGCTCTTGTTATTTAAAATGTTGGATCTGCTGGTGTATTTGGGTTATTATCTCTTTCCTGGAAAGGATAAGGAAAAAAATTCCTTTTTCTATCCGTAAGTGGTTGATTAAACCTTCTCATATCTTCAAGTTTTAAACCCGACATATAGAGTTCTATACAGCGATTTTTATAAATAAGATCTAGCAGTTGTTGTTGTGTATATGTTCCTGTTAAGGCGGGCAAGGCAGCTCCAACTCCGAATGGATCCGCAGCTGCAGTTTTAGTAACAACCTTATTAAGTTCTGTTAATGCACTACTCAAATTCGGCGTAGCCTGACGAGCATAAGCTTCGGCTTTAATTAAAGTAATCTCACCAGGTAAATAAATTGGAAAAGCGGTTGAAACAGCCGCCCCAAAACCATTGATACGTACAGTTGGCGCTGTTGTAGCAGTTGTAGTGTAAAAACCAACACGCTTATCTGCTGCATCTGGAATATTAACACCTGTTAAGCCCAAATTTGCATCCGTTGGTTGAAACACGTTATTTGTTGATGTTGATATTTCAAAAATCGGATTAAGGGTTATGGCATCGAAATTAAAAGATGATTTTTTGGTTAAATCAACCAGGTTTGCGGCAGTTAAAGCCAGCGTATAGTTTCCTGCAAATAACGCATATCTTGCTTTTAAGGCATATAGCGTATTCGTGATATCAATCCCTGCAGGAATTTGTGCTAAAAATGTTGCACTCATTGGATTAGCAGCAATAACTGCAAGTGCATTATCGATAACACCAATTGCCTTATTAAAACCCTCTACACGTGTCACAAAAGAAACATTAGCCCCAATTGAAGACGGAAACTTTTCCCAATATTGAGACATATTGCCAATAGCCATTGCCTTAAAAATACTCGAATAAGCAATTAAACCAGCAGCATAATTTTTGTCCGCTAAAAGTGCCGAGTTAACAATTACATTATCCGCATCGTAAACAATTTTATTTGCATTTGTCCATAAGTTTAGTAAAATGGAATTTGTTCCATCAACAGCGCTACCTCCTGTACTTAATTGCAATTCTGGAATATTTCCAGAATTACGTAAAAGCACTTCATTGGTTACAAATCCATTTGCTGTAATCGAGTTAAAAAGTAAGCCAGGTCTGCTAACCGTATAAACTCTTTGCAAACCAACCGACACACCCGTTAAACCTTTTGATGATGCCAAAACATCGGCAGCAATTGCCCCATTAGGGTCTTTATATTCTTTTTTGCATGAATACAGCACAGACGAGGCTGCAATCATTACCATAAAAGATAAATATTTTGTTTTGATAATTTCCATAACGATTAATTTTTAAGAATTAAAATTTAGCCTGTAAACCCAAAGAAAATGTGCGAGGAATTGGCACCGAACCAAAATCGATATTTCTTAAAATAGTTGATTGCCCTCCAGAGTTTAACTCTGGATCGTAACCTTTGTAATTATCCCAGCTAATTAAATTTCTGCCACTAACGTTAACCGTTAGGTCTTTTACAAATGAAACTTTACCTAAATTATAGCTCAATGAAATTTCTCTTAATTTAACAAAAGAGCCATCGTCTATCCGCCATTCCTCGGTTGCGTAAACGCCAGCAATGTAACCTCTTGGTAATTGACCTAAATCTTCTTGTTCTGCAACTTTACCGTTTCCAACACCTTGTCTGGTACGCCAATCTGCGTTCCAAACTTCACCGCCGTGCACAGCATTCAGCTGAATGTGTAAGCTTAGTTTTTTGTAAGTGAAATCATTTACAAAAGATGCTGTATAATCTGGATTTGGATCGCCAAGAACCTTACGTAAAGTTGTACCACTAGGTAAGCCATTAGCATCACGCTGAACCGTGTACGAAGTAGAGGATGTTTGTACACCTCGCTCCAATTGTGGAATGCCTGCTGCGTTTGTCAATAAGCTTCCATCCGCATTGCGGGCAAAGAAAGTACCGTAAAAAACACCAATTGGTTGTCCATCGATAATGGCTACTGGAGCACCTGGGTTAGTTGAAAGCAATCTTAAACCGCCAGTACCAACAGCCTTATTTCTATTGCGGTTAAAAATTACAGTTGTGTTCCAGCTGAAATCTTTAGTTTTTAATGGCACACCACTAACCATTAACTCGAAACCACGGTTACGAATTGAGCCTGCATTATCTAGTAAGCTAGAGAAACCAGTTGTTGGCGCAACCACCACTGGGATTAATAAATCCTTCACATTTTTATTGTACCAGCTAAATGTTAAGCTTAAACGGTTATTAAAAAAACCCATATCGGTACCGACTTCTAATTCTTTCTGGCGCTCTGGCTTAACATTTGTGTTAGCCAACTGTCCACTCGAAACAAGAGAAATTTTTCCTACATAAGAACTTGAAGTATATTCATTATAACGATCGTATGGACCAATACCAGTTAAATTACCCGATTCGCCATAGGCAGCTCTAACTTTAAAGGCATTCCACCAAGAACTAACGCCAAAATCCTTCCAATAATCTGCAGATGATGGCACGTAACTGATATTCCCCTTTAAATAATATTGAGTACGGTTATCTTCACCAAAAACAGTAGATTGATCTACACGTACTGCTCCTGTTACGAATAAATGATCCTTGTATTTGAAGTTTTGTTGCAAATATGCACCAGAAATAGAAAATTCTGATCGTCTATCATTGTTTGGCAAAATTGAACTTGCACCATTAACTGTTTCTACAAAAGGCGCTAAACCTCTTCCATTAAGTAAGCTGTATAAATCTTTTTGATACTGATATGAGCCACCTAATTGTGTAGTAGAACTTAAAAGCGACGTTAATTTAGCATCGTAAGTAAAGTTTAGCTCATTGTTAAACAAAGTTGTAGTTGCATTTGCAGCACTAGCATAACCATTAAGTGATGGATCTAAAGTAGCACCACCACCATAAAAGCCTGTACTTACATTGTAGGCAAATGGCGGTATAAATGTTGTACCATTCTGAATGGTATTATCAACACCCATTGTATAATCTACCGTTAAGTTCTTAACAGGATTTAGCTTTAAACCTGTGTTCGCAATGATGCGATTAGAAAACTGACGTTGCTTAATATCTTCAATAACCGAAACTGGGTTAACACGACCTCGCTCACCAACAGCTAGTAAATTACCCAGCGCATCTCTTGCAAAAATATCGTGGAAGTTACCAATTATGGTTACTGAGTTCATTGGCGAAAAGAATGAATTTCCATCAGGTTTTTCATTTGCGTCGCTATGTACGTAATTGAAGCCTGCTGTCATTCTAGCCCAGTTGTTAATTTTCTGATCTAAATTTGCTCTGAAATTATATCTGGTAAAATCGGTATTTTTTATAATACCCTGATTTTTGAAATAACCCGCCGAAGTATAAAATTTTGTATTATCGTTACCTCCAGATACAGAAACCGAATTATCAGTTCCAACACCTGTTTGAAAAATATAGTCTTGATAATTATAACGTGTTACTGGAGTTGTATTGGTTAATAACACTGCAGGATTACCAACCGTTTGAATAATATCTTGAGTAAAATCGTTAACAGAACCACCAAATTTAAGCGGCGCTTGATTTACCTCTATTTGTTTTCTAAGTTCGCTAATGGTTAAGCTTGTATTGAAACTTACCTGCGTTTCTCCGGTCTTTCCTCTTTTAGTAAAAATTTGAATTACGCCCGCGTTTGCTCTTGAACCGTAAATAGCTGCGGCAGCTGCGCCATTTAAAATCTCAATGTGGTCAATATCTGATGGACTAATATCAACCATTCTATTTTGCCCAATAGAGCCGACAAAATTATTACCATCATAATTTCCAGAGGTATTGGTTACTCTGGTCGTAGAATTGTTTGCAATAACACCATCAATAATGTAAAGTGGTTCCGATGAGGAGTAAACAGAACTAATACCTCTTAACCTTACCGACATGCCACCAGCAGGGTCACCATTGTTTTGACTAATTTGAGCTCCAGGAGTTTTACCTTGCAAAGAAGATAAAACATTACCACTTGGTGCTTTATTTAAATCATCACCTTTAACTGTACTCACATAACTACCAAGTTGTTTTCTTGTTGTTCCTTGCGATGTACCTGTTACAATTACTTCATCCAAACCAACAGCATCACCAGTTAAAGCGCCGTTTAATTGCACTTGATCACTACTGCCCAAATCAACTGTTTGGGTTAATGTTTTATAGCCAACATAAGAAATTTGTATCTGATATTTGCCTGCCGATAAATCTACAGCAAAACTGTAACTTCCATTGGCCGTTGTGCTGGTTGTTAAACTCGTATTTAAAATTTTGACAACAGCTCCAGGAATTGGATCTTTTGTTGCGCCTTCTGTTACTTTTCCAGTAATGTTATACCGTTTATTTTGTGCGCTTGCTATTCCTGTAAACAATAGCAACAGAAGTGGAATCATCAAAATTGCAAAAAATCTTGATGACCATTTGAGGTAAATTTTTTCCATAAAATTAGGATTTAGTGAAGATTAGATAAAAACAAATTTAGTAAAATCCCCAACAAACAAAATATTTTATTCAGGAAGGCTTATCTTACCCATGCAAATAGACGGTACACCTTGTCTCTCACCAAAGTTTATTTGGCCTCCGCAAAGCGTTTCATTTGCAAGCACAGCAAAAAGAACAGCTTCCTTAGCATCTGGATGTATATTTAAATCGCTGGTTGTTGAAAAAATACAATTCGGCAATTTTGATTTTAATAAACGAACAAGCAAGGGATTATGCATCCCACCTCCACTCATAAATATGTAGGCAGATGCATCATTTCCAAAGCATTTTTTAATTGCATTTGAAATTGTTTCTGCCGAGAAATGACACAAAGTTGCCATCACATTTTCTTTTTCTATGTTTTCTGTTGATGATTTTTTTTGGGCGTTTACCAGATAATCAAGATTAAATAATTCAGGACCAGTGGTTTTAGGAAAGCCAACTTCAAAAAAATCACAATCGAGCAATGTAGATAACAGCTCCCTGTTTATTTCGCCATCTAGAGCAGTTGTGGCGTTTTTATCGTAAAACTGATTATAATGTTGTTGCATATACTGGTCCATTAAGGTATTGCCTGGGCCAACATCAGTAGAAAAAATTTCATTGGCATTTAAAGAACCTGGCAAGTAAGTAAAATTAGCAATGCCCCCAATATTTAACATTACACGATCTTCATCTTGTTTAGAAAACATTAAAAAATCGCCATAAACAGCTAATGGTGCGCCTTCACCACCTGCCGCCAAATGCTTTTGCCTGAAATCAGAAAGTGTGATAATTCCTGTTTTAACTGCAATATGATCACCATCGCCAATTTGCAAGGTTCCGTTTGGATATTCATCCATTTTGTGCAAAGATTTTGGTGCATGAAAAATAGTCTGTCCGTGGCTGGCAATAAAATCAACATCATCATTTTTATAACCCCATTCGCTCAGTGCTTCATTTATCAATGCTGCATGAACATTGGCAATGTGTTCGTTCATTAAGCAAACTAATTGTAAATCGACTTGTCTTTTGGAAAATACTGCTTTTATTTTTGCTCTAAAGTCATCAGAAAAATCACCTGTTTTAAATTCTAAAACCTCAATATTTGTTTTTATCCCACTTCCTGTTACACTGCAAAGTGCAATATCTAAACCATCCATAGAGGTGCCGCTCATTAAACCAATAATTAAGCGTTTTGCTTTATTTGCTTTAGTATATAGTTTTTCTATCTGAGGGTTCATAAGTGAGTGATTTTTAATCAAAACAATCAAACGTTTGTTTTGGGCTTTAACCTAATTTTTGATAAATAGTTGCAATAAAAGTAAATAACCTTTGTTAAAATCGGGCATAACTAGTTATATTTACTGCTCCGTACATCATAATCCATACAAAAAAAATGGCAAGATTAAATCTACTGGAGGAAACGCGCTTCGAGAAACTCCCTGTGAGCGTGTTTGAAAATCCAAAAATTGCTTCTGTTAATGTTGCGCAACGCATTGCAGCTCTTATCAAGACAAAACAAGCAAACAACACACCTGCCGTACTGGGCTTAGCAACAGGTGTTACCCCAATTGCAGTTTACGCCGAACTGGTTAGACTGCACAAAGAAGAGGGTTTAAGTTTTAAAAACGTAATTACTTTCAACCTGGATGAGTACTATCCAATGCAGCCAAATGCGGCGCAAAGTTACGTTACCTTTATGAACGAAAACCTTTTCGATCATATCGATATCGACAAGAACAATGTACACATTCCAGATGGAACGTTGGCATTGGAAGACATTCCTGCATTCTGCTTAGATTACGAAAAGAAGATTGGAGATTTAGGCGGCCTGGACATTCAAATTTTAGGTATTGGTCGTACTGGTCACATTGGTTTTAACGAACCAGGTTCTGCTCCAAATTCT
>Ga0308159_1001402_pt1 | contig 35043 bp, 37 predicted proteins | sample PhyCR1_FD_201040 | JGI IMG/M metagenome (GOLD analysis project Ga0308159, IMG submission 201040) | Phyllosphere microbial communities from UC Gill Tract Community Farm, Albany, California, United States - DLSLC.R1 | ecosystem: Host-associated > Plants > Phyllosphere > Unclassified | place: USA... | reverse complement strand
CCGGCTTGCTGCATTGATCCGCCAGACAGATCCCAGCAACACTCCCCTCCGCCTCTCCCCAAAAACAAAACGCCTCCCAACGGAGACGTCCGCGGCATCCCCTGCAAGACTGATTAGCTTCGTGAGTTTCTCGACTCCAGTGCTTCGAGGCTGCTATCGCCCTCTTGCAACGCACACGCAAAACTAAACCGCGTTGAAGGAAAGCTGTGATACTGTATATTTATACAGTATTCGTCGGCTTGCTTTGGCGTTTCCCATGTTTGCGTTGTCCCCGTCTCTTTTTATCGCCGAAGATGTGGCGGAGTGCCCTGTTCCTGCTGGACGCGCGGTGTCAGGGTTGCGTTCGCCTGTGCCGAAAGCCTCGACGGTGCCATCACCTGAAACGCTACATCCGGCATTGTGGAGCGCAGGCCGTCTGGCGCGAAGCGACGGGCGCGTTTTGACCACTGGGTATGACTCGCTGAATGCCGAATTGCCCGGTGGTGGCTGGCCCCTCGGCGGATTGATCGAGCTGCTGTGCCCGCAATCCGGTATTGGTGAATGCCGGTTGCTGCGTCCGGCATTGTCTACGCTGTGCACGGGCGCAGGGCGCATCGCGCTGATTGCTCCGCCGCATCTGCCGAATGCAGTGAGGCTGGTGGGCTGGGATTTCTCTCCTGAACAAATCGTCTGGGTGCGCGCTGACAAGCCGGCTGATCTTCTGTGGGCAGCCGAGCAGGTTCTACGCTGCAAGGCTTTCGATGGTGTGCTGATCTGGCTTAACCGGGCACGCCCAGGAGAGTTGCGCAGGCTGCAAGTGTTGGCCCAGGCGGGAGAGAGCGCCATCTGGGTGTTCCGGCCGGCTCAGGCGCAGCGTGAGTCGTCGCCGGCGGTGCTGCGGCTGGGGCTGGAGCCGGCTGGCGCCGATGCGCTGTCCATCCTCTTCCACAAGCGGCGTGGGCCGTTGCGTGAATCTCCGTTGCTGCTGCCGTTGGCGGATCCGCTTCGGGCCGGTCGCGCTTCCGTGCGTCCGTTGCCTGTGCCGTTGGTAGAGCCGTTCATCATGGATCCGGCCACGGCGAAATTGCTGGCCGCGCTTTCGTCTCCTTCGTCTTCTGTTGCGTTCAACGCTTTGTCGGACGTTTCCGATCATCACACTTCCGATCATGCCGTTCTGGATCGCGGTGCATCTGCCCCGTCTCCCACTCGACGCGCTTCGACCCCGATGGTCTGACCCGGCCGCGCTGCCTTTGCCGGTCGTCGTGCTGGAGCAGGGGCGCGTGGTGTCGGCCAATCGCTTGGCGATGCGCGAAGGCGTACATGCAGGCCTGCGCCAGGCGGGCGCGCAGGCGTTGGTACCGCATGCTGTACAGCTTGATCGTGACGTGTCGGCCGAGGCACGGTTGCTGCAATCGCTGGCGCTGGCGCTGCTGGCATTCACGCCGCATGTCACGTTGGATGTGGTGGATGAGGCGACGGTGTTGTTGGAGGTCAAGGCCAGCTTGCGCTTGTTCGGCGGACATCGTGCGCTGTGTCGGGCGGTGAAGTATTGCGCGGTTCGGTTGGGCGCCATGCCGCAGCTTGGCACCGGACCGACGGCACGCGGTGCGGCATGGCTTGCCAGTGCGCAACCGATGCCGGTACGTGGCCGTCGCACGGCAGTACGTCAAGGGCGTGTGCGGAGGGCGGTGCGGCAGAAGCGGTTGTCGGCGTTGCTTGATCAATTGCCGGTCGATGCGGTGGCGCGACTCACGCGGCCCGATTGGCTTGAAGGCCTCGGCTGCCGCACACTGGCCGATTTGCGCGAGTTGCCGCGTAGCGGCCTGCGGCGGCGCTGCGGGCCGTTGCTGGTGGATACGCTCGACGCCGCTTATGGCAACGGGCACGAGAGTTTCACGTGGTTTACCGCCCCGTTGCGCTTCGATGTGCCGCTGGAATTGCCAGGCCGTATCGATAACGCGGAAGGTGTGCTGGCGGCCTCGGAGCAATTGTTGTTGCAGTTGGTCGGCTGGCTGTCGGCGCTTCAGTTGGGCGCCAAGACGTATCGACTCACGCTGGAGCACGAACGCCGGCGCGGCCGGAGCAGTGAGGATGCCGCTTCGTCCACGCCGGTGGAGATCGCGCTGGCACAGCCGGTTCGCACGCTGGCGCACTTGTCGCGGGTGCTGCATGAGCGCGTGCATCGGCTCACGCTGATCGCCCCGGTGGTCGAACTGCGCCTGACGGTGACCGACGCTACGCCGCTCGCGCCGCCTACGGAATCGTTGTTTCCCGAACCCGGTGGTCGCGCTGAAGATGCTGCATATCTGATCGACACGCTGATCGCCCGGCTGGGTGCTGAGAACGTGCGTCATCCGCAGCCGTGTGCCGATCATCGTCCTGAGCGCGCCAACCACTGGGTCGAGGTGAATGCTGCAACCACCGCGCAGAGCCGTGCTGCCGCGCGACAAGCATTGGCGCAGTGGCACGCTCAGCAGCCGGAGCGCCCGCTGTGGCTGCTGGAGAAGCCGATTCCGCTGCTGACTCGTCAGCACTATCCGTATTACCGCGGGCTGTTGCGGCTGGTGTCGATGCCCGAGCGCATTGAATCCGGCTGGTGGGACGACGACCTCATCAAGCGCGATTACTTCATCGTCGAGGGAGAAAAAGGCGAGCGTTACTGGGTGTATCGCGAGCGCGTTTCTGCAAGCAAGGCCAACGCGGGAGATGAGGACGCCCGCTGGTATCTGCACGGCTTGTTCGGTTAAGCACGTCATGACTTCGACCACGCCACTCCCTGTTCTGCCCGACTATGCCGAGCTGCATTGCATCAGCAACTTCACGTTCCTGACCGGCGCGTCGCATCCGCACGAACTGGTGGAGCGCGCCAAGCTGTATGGTTATCAAGCGCTGGCGCTGACCGACGAATGCTCTGTGGCGGGCACCGCGAGAGCGCTTGTGGCTTCCAGGGAACACGAACTGAAGCTCATCATCGGCAGCCGCTTTACGGTGCGCAATGCCGATGGCGAACCCTGGCTGCGGCTGGTGCTGCTGGCGCAGAACATCGAGGGTTACGGCAACCTGAGCGAGATCATTACGCACGCGCGGCTGGCAGCACCCAAGGGCGAATACCGCTTGCTGGCTGACGATTTGGCCGCGCCCCAAGGTGAGCTCGCTCACCTGCGCGGCGTGCCCGATTGCCTGGCGATTCTGCTGCCTGATTACGATCCCGACCCGCAGCAACTGCTGGCTCAGGCGTGGTGGTGCCAACGCGTGTTTGGTGATCGGCTATCGATTGCGCTGGAGTTGCCGCTACGGCACGCGGATGACCGCCATCGCGGCATGGTCGCGGCGGTGTCGGAGCAGATCGATGTGCCCATGGTCGCGACCGGCGGCGTGCAGATGCACACGCGCCAACGCAAGCCGCTGCACGACGTGCTGACCGCCATCCGTTTGTCCAAGCCGCTTGCTGAATGCGGCCTGGAACTTGCACCCAGCGCTGAACAAGCGATGCGCACGCGCATGCAGCTCGCGTTTCTCTATCAAGGCAAGCGCGGTGCCAAGATCCTGCGCCGGACGGTGGAGTTGGCGGCGTTGTGCAATTTTTCCCTCGACGAGATCGAGTACGAATATCCGAGCGAAGTCGTGCCTGCAGGTATGACGCCGGCCGAATACCTGCGCGCGGAAACGTTCGCCGGTGCCGCAAAGCGTTATCCAAACGGGGTGCCGAAGAAGGTGCGAGCGCAAATTCAGGAGGAACTCGGACTAATTGCCGAACTGGGTTACGAGCCGTTCTTCCTGACCGTCTATGACGTGGTGAAGTTTGCGCGCAGCCAGGGAATTCTCTGCCAGGGACGTGGGTCGGCGGCTAATTCGGCGGTGTGCTATTGCCTGCAGATTACCGAGGTGAACCCGGACAGCGGCAACACGCTGTTCGCGCGCTTTCTTTCGCGTGCACGCAATGAGCCGCCGGACATCGATGTCGATTTCGAGCATCAGCGTCGCGAAGAGGTCATCCAGTACATCTACAACAAGTACGGCGTGACACGTACCGCGCTGGCAGCCGCACTCATCACGTATCGCACGCGTAGCGCACTGCGTGACGTAGGCCGCGCGTTGGGCATTGATCTCGGAATCATCGAGCAGGTGGCCAAGGGCCAGGCGTGGTGGGATAGCCGCAAGGAATTTGCGCAGCGGGCAGGCCAGCAGGGTCTGGATCCGGAATCGCCGTTGGTGCTGCGCTGGGCGCAACTGGTGGATCAATTGCGTGGTTTTCCGCGCCATCTGTCGCAACACGTGGGCGGGTTCGTGATTGCGCAGGGCAAGCTTTCGCGCCTGGTGCCAATCGAGAATGCAGCGATGGAAAACCGTCGCGTCATCCAGTGGGATAAAGATGATCTCGAATCGTTGCGCCTGCTGAAGGTGGACGTACTGGCGCTGGGCATGCTGACGGCTATCCGTCGCACGCTCGATATGGTGGATGCGCTGCCCGGACGGCGCGAGCATTACGGCGCAACCGGCAAGCTTGCCATGCAGGATATGCGCGATGACGACACGGAAACCTATGACATGATTTGCCGCGCAGAAACCATCGGCGTGTTCCAGATCGAATCCCGTGCGCAGCAGTCGATGCTGCCGCGTCTGCGTCCACGCGAGTACTACGACTTGGTGATCCAGGTGGCCATCGTACGGCCCGGGCCGATCCAGGGCGGCATGGTGCACCCGTATCTGCAGCGGCGCGAGGCCAAGCGCAATGGCAACACCGATTGCGTGACATACCCCGGGCCCGAGGTAAAAGCGGTGCTTGAACGCACGCTGGGTGTGCCGATCTTCCAGGAGCAGGTGATGGAGATCGCCATGAAGGCCGGCGATTTCAGTCCGGATGATGCTGACCGCTTACGCCGCGACATGGCTGCCTGGAAGCGCAAGGGCAATCTCACACAACATCAGGAGCGTCTGGTGCATGCGATGGTCGAGAAGAGGCGCTACGACCCCGCTTTTGTCGAAGCGCTGTGCAAACAGATGGAAGGCTTTGCCGAATACGGCTTCCCCGAAAGCCACGCGGCAGGTTTTGCCAAGCTGGCCTACGTCAGCAGCTTCCTGAAATGCCACGAGCCGGCGGCGTTTTTTGCGGCGTTGCTCAACAGCCAGCCGATGGGGTTCTATTCACCGTCGCAACTGGTGCAGGAGGCGCGGCGCAGCCATGTGCGCGTGCTGCCAGCGGACGTAACGACCAGCGTATGGGACAGCACGCTGCATCCCCGCACCGATGACGATGCCGGTGACGGTGGCGTGGTGCAGCCCGACATCCGCCTCGGATTGAATCGCATTCGTGGCATGCGCAAGCCGGCTGCCGAGCGCATCGAAGCGGCTCGCGCCCAAGCGCCATTTACCAGCGTGGAGGATCTGGCCCATCGCGCCGCCCTCGACCGCCACGACCTGAACGTGCTGGCCGCAGCCAATGCGCTCAAGCCGCTGGCTGGCCACCGCCGTCAGGCGCTATGGCAAACGCTCGCACTGCAGGAGCCCGGTCACGATCACGCGCTGCTGCGCCAGGCCCGGCCGGTGGAGGCGCCGCTCGAGCTGCCAGCGCCGCCCATTGGTGAAGAGGTGATGGCGGATTACGGCAGCCTGGGGTTGTCGCTGCAGAGCCATCCGGTAGGGCTGCTGCGCGCACGGCTCGAACGCATGCGTTTTGCCACCGCCGCCACGCTGGCCGGCTATCGCAACGGCCAACTGGCGCGCGCTTGCGGCATTGTCACGGTGCGACAGCGGCCGGGCACGGCCAACGGCACCATCTTCGTTTCCATTGAAGATGAGACGGGTGCCATTAACGTCATCCTCTGGCCGCACTTGATCGAGCGTCAGCGACGCGAAGTGCTGAACGCCCAGTTGCTGGGCGTCTACGGCAAATGGCAATGTGAGCGTGAGACCCGACATCTTGTCGCCCAGCATCTGGTGGATCTGACCCCACTTCTGGGGCGCCTTGCCACTTCCAGCCGCGATTTCCATTAATTCTTGTCCAGTCGCCCAACTGACCGCCGCGTCACCTCCGGCACGGCAATTGCGTGACGAGAAGCACGCGCAGTCGCCCGACGGTGCCACAGGAGGCTCAGGCGGTTCTTTCCCGCAGAGCACCCTCCAATTGGTGGATAGGGCAAGCGCGGATCGACGAAATGCAGTGCGGGTGCAAGGATTTGCGCTTGAGGCGTCACAAAAACTGCCTACCAAGCGAAGAAAGCGGCATCTGTGAGGGAACTGACCCTCAAGGCGCCTTGTCACCATAAACACGGTCGATGAGATGCGCTTTCATCACGCGTCGATATTGGGTGCAGTCGAAATTACGTCTACTCTGTAGAAAACACATCACGGAGGCCGCCCCCAAAAACGTGTGCAACGGCGTGCATAGATGAATCGCCGCTGTTGCCGTGTTGTGCATGACCGCGGATGAAGGTGCAGCCACCCGACCCGCATATTTTCAGCCCATCGTTCGGGTCCAGACCCGGCGGTGTTTCCCATCTCAGGTGCAGGAGCGAACAGATGGAACAGCCTTTCAAGCAATTACACAGTCTGCGCAAGTCGCGCAAGCTCAAACAGGAAGATGTCGCCAAGATGGCCGGTATCTCTCGCGAAGCGTATTTGCGCGCGGAATCCGGTCGTGCCGATCCCCGCCTGTCGACGCTGATGGCCGTGGCCGGCGCGCTGGGGCTGGAGGTCGTTCTGGCGCCGCGAGAAGCCGTTGCCGAGATCGAGCGCGTGATTGCCAATCATCCGGCTCAGCCAACGCAAGCGGGCGGCGGGACGGAAGCTGGCCACGAGCGTTCGGAGCAGGGCACGATGGGCGGCACGGGCGGCGGTCATGGCCTGGCGGGCCAGTATCGCGGGCCGGAGCGCCATCCGCAGTCCGCCTATCATCCGGGTGCCTCGCACAGCCAAGCTGGCCAGCAAGGTGCACCGCATGCGGGCGGCAGCGCGGAGGATCGCTCGCGCATGGCGTCTTCGGACCGCCCCGGTGCAGGCGGTTCGTCGGGCGGCTCAGATCGTCCGGGTGGTTCGGGTTCGCGCGAGTCGTAAGCGGATCCATCTCGCACAGGCCGGGCACGCAAGCGCCCGGCTTGCGATTGAGCGCAGGAAGCAGTCGCACTACAATCGGCCGGGCAAACCGCGCCCAGTTGGTTTGTGCGCGTTTGCGCTAACGTTTCCTTCTCCTTTCCTATGCACGGCGATCCGCCACGCACGCACATGGCGCAAGCCGTACCGCAACACCCGCCGTTCTGGCACAACCTCAAACAAGACGTTTTCTTTTGGGCGCTGCTGGTCATTTGTGGTGCGCTGACGCTCGCAGCCCCCAAGCGCATCGTTGAATATCCGGGCCTGATTGACTGGCACACCATTGCCGCATTGGCCGGTCTGCTCATCCTGACCAAGGCGGTTGAGGCCAGCGGCATGCTTCAGTTGCTCGGCCGGCGCCTGGTCGAAGTGGTCAGCAGCGAGCGTGCGCTGGCACTCAGCCTGGTCGGGGCTTCGGCGGTGCTGTCAACCGTATTGACCAACGATGTGGCGCTGTTCGTGATCGTGCCGCTCACCGTCGGTTTGCGGCAGGTCGCCAGGCTGCCGGTGGCGCGTCTGGTGATATTCGAGGCACTGGCGGTCAACGCGGGTTCCGCGCTCACGCCGATCGGCAATCCGCAGAATCTCTTTCTGTGGCATCAATCCGGGCTGTCGTTTGGTTCATTTGTCTGGCAGATGACGCCGATGGTCGTGTTGCTGATGGCCTTGCTCCTGCTGGTGACGTGGCTGGCGTTTGCCTCGCACGAAATCCATCTGCATGCTGAAACCGGCGACGTGGAATTGCACAAGCGCCTGTTGGTGCCGGCGCTCGTGCTGTACGTGCCGTTTCTGGTGCTGACCGATCTGGGCCATCCGCTGGTGGCGGCGGCCGGGTTGATCGTGCTGTACCTGATCGGTGCGCGCTATGTGCTGGCCCGGGTGGACTGGGGCCTCCTGCTCGTGTTCATGCTGATGTTCATTGACCTCCGGCTGGTGGCGCAGCTTGGCATCGTCCGGCAGGCGCTGGACGCACTGGCGTTGAGCGATCCAATGCATCTGTACTGGGCTGGCATTGGCGTGTCGCAGATCATCAGCAACGTGCCGGCGGCAATCCTGCTAGCCGAGTATTCGCATGACTGGCCGATGATTGCCTTTGCGGTCAGCGTGGGCGGATTTGGCACGCTCATCGGGTCGCTGGCCAACCTGATTGCGTTGCGCATGCTGGGCGACCGGCGTGCCTGGTGGGCGTTTCACGCGTACTCGATGCCGTTTCTCTTGGCTGCGGCGGGCATCGTGTACGCGTGGCTGATGTGGCTGCGTTAGGCAGGCACGGCATCCCAATCGGGCGCGAAGGCTGGCTGTACGTAACGCAGCGTCTTTGGCAAGGCGTCAATGGCGGCACGGTCTGCGTCGTCCAGGCGCAGGCGCAGTGCATCAAGGTTCGCCTGCTGGTTTTCACGCCGCTGGGCCTTAGGGATGGCGATCACGTTAGGTTGCTCCAGCAACCATGCAATGGCCACCTGAGAGGCTGATGCGCCGTGCTTGCGGCCGATCGCCTGCAACGTGGCGTCTTCTGCCGCGCGCCCTTGTGCGAGCGGTGCATGGGCGGTGAGCGGAATGCCATTGCTGCCCAGGTAGGCCAGCAGCGCCGACTGATCCAAGAACGGGTGGTATTCCACCTGCACGCAAGCGAGGGGCGCGCCGATCGTGTCGATGGCGGTCTTGAGCATCGGCAGGTTGAAATTACACACACCAATGGCCCGCACGCGGCCGCTGTCACGCAGCGCCATCATCGCTTCCATCGTTGCCGCCATATCCATGTGGGGTGATGGCCAATGCACGAGGTACAAGTCGACGTAATCGAGTTTCAGCTTGGCAAGGCTCTGCTCCAATGCCAGTGGAATGGCGCGCGGTGCGAGCTGGTCATGCCAGACCTTGGTGGTGACGAACACTTCTTCGCGCGGCAGGCCCGAGGCAGCGATGGCCGCGCCGACGGCATCTTCGTTGCCATACATCGCGGCGGTGTCGATGTGCCGATACCCCAGCGCCAGCGCGCTCTCGACGACAGGTTGGCATACGTTGCTCGCCACGCGGAATGTGCCGAGGCCCAGCCGGGGAATGGAAACACCCTGCGTCTTCAACGTTAGTTGCATGTGTGGCTCCTTCGGTTGCCATGAACGATGGACGGCATGGTGCCGATTGCCGATCTTTGAATAAAGTGCGTACCATACAAATCATTCGTGAAAAAACTCCCGAAATGGCTGCGGGATGGAAAGGATTGCATGACGTTCGATGGGCAATTGTTCTCCGGCATCACGCTGCTGGCGGCGGTGGCGGAAAGCGGCAGCTTCGTGCGCGCGGCCGATGCGCTCGGGTTGTCGCCGTCCGGAGTCAGCCGCGCGGTCAGCCGGTTGGAAGCGCGCATCGGTGTGCGGCTGATTGAGCGGACCACGCGTTCACTCACGCTGACTGATGAAGGCCGCCGTCTCTACGAACAGGTCAGCCCGCATCTGACGGGCATCGCCGATGCCGCAGCGATGGCCTCGGGTGCAGTTGGCGCGGTGCAGGGGCGTTTGCGGGTGAATGTCGATCCGTTTTTTTCGCGGATGGCACTGGCGACACCGGTGGCGGGTTTTCTCGAACGCCATCCGGACTTATCGCTCGAACTGATCATGCGGGACGACGTGGGTGATCTGGTGGCCGATGGCTTTGATTTGGCCATCCGCTTTGGGCCGCCGCCCGTGGGCTCGTTCGTGGCGCGCAAGCTGGTCGAGACGCGCATCGTGACCGTGGCATCGCCGGATTACATCGCGCGCCGCGGGAAGCCGGCGCATCCTCGTGATGTGCCCTCACACGAACGCATCCTGTTCTACAACCCGGTGACGGGGCGCCCGTACGAGTGGGAGTTCTGGCGCCAGACCGAGCGCATCGAGATCCGGCCCGCCGGGCGGCTGACGGTGTCGGACGTGCGCACGATGCACGCGGCATGCGTGGCGGGCGCGGGCATTGCCCAGGTGATGGCGCTCGGTACAGAAGAGCTGCGGCGTAGCGGTCAACTGGTCGACCTGTTCCCGGATTGGCCGGATGAGCGCTTTGCGCTGTACGCGTTGTATCCATCGCGTCGCTACCTGCCGGCCAAGGTGCATGCATTCATCGATTTCTGCGTCGAGAACCTGCCGGCAGGCTAGGCCGTAAAGCACTGCGGCCGCACTGGGCGGCCGCAAGCGGATGAAGCAAAAAGTCAGACTTTCTTGGCCGACATTACGGCTTCCGACACGTTGCGCGGTGCTTCAGCGTAGTGCTTGAACTCCATCGTGTACGTTGCACGGCCCTGGCTGAGCGAACGCAGGTTGGTGGAGTAGCCGAACATTTCAGCCAGCGGCACCTCGGCATGCACGACCTTGCCGCCGCCACCCGGAATGTCTTCCGTGCCTTGCACCATGCCGCGCCGCGACGACAGATCGCCGATCACGTTGCCCATGTAGTCTTCCGGCGTTTCCACTTCCACGGCCATCATCGGTTCAAGCAGGATGGGGCCGGCTTTGCGCATGGCGTCCTTGAAGGCCATCGAGCCGGCCATGCGGAACGCATTTTCGTTCGAGTCCACGTCGTGGTATGAGCCGAAGGTCAGGCGTACCTTGACGTCGACCACCGGGTAGCCCGCCAGCACGCCCGTGTTGAGCGTGTCCCGGATGCCCTTGTCCACCGCCGGGATGAATTCACGCGGAATCACGCCGCCCTTGATCTCGTCGACGAACTCGTAGCCCTTGCCGTCGTTCGGCTCCAGCGTGATGACCGCATGGCCGTATTGGCCCCGTCCGCCAGATTGCTTGACGAACTTGCCTTCGACGTCTTCAGCGGCCTTCTTGATGGTTTCGCGGTAAGCCACCTGCGGCTTGCCGACCGTTGCTTCCACGCCAAACTCGCGCTTCATGCGATCAACCAGAATTTCCAGGTGCAATTCGCCCATGCCCGAAATGATGGTCTGGCCGGATTCCTCATCCGTCTTCACACGGAACGACGGGTCTTCCTGTGCCAGGCGGTTCAGGGCGATACCCATCTTTTCCTGGTCGGCCTTGGTCTTGGGCTCGACAGCCTGGCTGATCACGGGCTCAGGAAATTCCATGCGCTCCAGCACAATGACGTGCTCCGGATCGCACAGCGTTTCGCCCGTCGTCACATCTTTCAGGCCCACCGCGGCGGCGATGTCACCGGCTAGCACTTCCTTGATCTCTTCGCGCTGGTTGGCATGCATCTGCAGGATCCGCCCCAGGCGCTCGCGCTTGCCCTTGACCGAGTTGTAGACCGTGTCGCCCGAATTGATCTTGCCCGAATACACGCGGAAGAACGCGAGCTGGCCGACGAACGGGTCGGTCATGATCTTGAAGGCGAGGGCGGCGAAGGGCTCGCTGTCGCTGGCATGGCGCTCAAGCGGTTCGTCCTTCTCGCCGTGGCCCTGGATGGACGGAATGTCCACCGGCGAGGGCAGGTAGTCGACCACCGCATCGAGCATCGCCTGCACGCCCTTGTTCTTGAACGCAGAGCCACACAGCATCGGTACGATCTCGCCGGCGATGGTGCGCTGGCGCAGGGCGCGCTTGATCTCTTCCTCGGACAACGTTTCGCCGCCAAGGTATTTGTCCAGCAGGGCTTCATCGGCCTCGGCTGCGGCTTCGACCATCTTGTCGTGCCACTCCTGCGCGGTAGCCTTCAGCTCTTCGGGAATGTCGACGTACTCGAACTTGACCCCCTGACTCGCGTCATCCCAGACGATGGCCTTCATCTTGACGAGGTCGACCACGCCGCGGAAATGATCTTCCGCGCCAACGGGAATCTGGATCGGCACCGGATTGCCTTTCAGGCGGTCGCGCATCTGGCGCTCGACGCGGAAGAAATCCGCACCGATGCGGTCCATCTTGTTGACGAACGCAATGCGCGGCACCTTGTACTTGTTGGCCTGGCGCCAGACGGTTTCGGACTGCGGCTGCACGCCGCCCACGGAGTCGTAGACCATGCACGCGCCGTCGAGCACGCGCATGGAGCGCTCCACCTCGATGGTGAAATCGACGTGGCCCGGGGTGTCGATGATGTTGATGCGATATTCCTGGCGGTCCCCCGCCATGCCGCGCCACATGCAGTGCGTCGCCGCCGACGTGATGGTGATGCCGCGCTCCTGCTCCTGCTCCATCCAGTCCATCGTGGCCGCGCCGTCATGCACCTCGCCTATCTTGTGATTGACCCCTGTGTAGAACAGGATGCGCTCGGTCGTGGTGGTTTTACCGGCGTCGATGTGCGCCGAGATGCCGATGTTGCGATAGCGCTCGATGGGGGTCTGGCGGGGCATGATGTTTCTCTTCCGTTGAAGGACACTCGCATCGCCGACTCCGCACCATGCGAAGGGCGAATGTGCGAGTGGGAACACATTATAGGATCGGTCCTATCCCATCGCATGTAGGGGTATTGGATGAAATTTCATCCCCTTGCCACCTCATATGCGAGTTGGTGCAGGCCCGCAAAGTCCAGCAGTTCGATTTCTCCGTAAGCCAGCCTGAGGATGCCGCGCGCCTGGAAATCCTTCAAAACCTGGTTCACGGTCTGGCGGGACAGTGCCAACAATTGCGCAAGCTGCTCTTGTGGCACGTGCAGCACACGCCGCGTGCCCAGGCGCAGGTCGCCGTAGCCGTCGGCCATCAGTAGCAGGCGCCGCGCCACACGCACGGGGGCCGGCAGCAGGGCGGTCTCTTCGAGCACGATGAAGGTCAGGCGCAGCTTGTGGGTCAGTAGCAAGGCAAACGCATGCAGCAGCGCGGGTGAGCTATCCAGCAACGCAATCAGCGCCGCTTGTGGCATGTGGAGCAACGCCGTATTGCCGTCGGCGCGGGCGTCATGCGTGCGGGGCTGGCGGTCGAACACTCCGATCTCGCCAAACCAGTTGACGGGTTCCAGCACGGCCAGCAGGGCTTCGCGACCGTCCGCACTCGTCGCGCCGATGCGGATGGTGCCTTCCACCACGCAGTACAGGCCGTCGGGCGCGTCGCCACGCTGAAAGAGGATCTCGCCGGCGCCCAGGCGACGCACCGCCGCAATGTCGATCAATGCGTCCTGCAAGGCCGTGTCCAGCGTGCCGAACCAACTGCTGGCGTGCAGGCGTTCGCGGTACGAGGGGGCATCCAGCGCGCCGGATGTGGCGACGGGGTGGTCCATGAGGGGCGACTGAGGAACGCTTCGGAAACGTGGAATTTGTCGGCTACGCGACAGAGCGGCGTGCTATCCACTGACTAGGATGAAACGATCATAACGAGCGTGCGGCTGGAGCGTCCATGCTGCAAACGCACAAAAATTCGGAGGCCCTCATGCGGACCCTGTCTGACCACCTTTCCAACTACGCCGCCTATCACCTGGACGGTCGCAATATCGCCACGCACTTTGTCGGCATCCCGGCGATTGTGCTGGCCGTAGCGGTGTTGCTGTCGCGGCCCGTGCTGGCTGACCTGTCAGGCGTGCCCGTGACACCCGCGCTGGTCTTGCTGGCCCTCACGACGTTGTTCTACCTGCGCTTGGACGCGATCTTCGGCGTGGTGATGTTCGCGTTGATCGCTGCGTGCGTGTGGGCGGGCAACCATGTGGCCGCGCATTCGACGGCGGCTTGGTTGTCAGTGGGCATCGGCCTGTTCGTGATCGGCTGGATCATCCAGTTTGTCGGTCACTACTACGAAGGACGCAAGCCGGCGTTTGTTGACGACCTGGCGGGCCTGGTGATCGGCCCGCTGTTCCTCGTGGCCGAGACGGCATTTGCCCTGGGTTTGCGCGCGAAGTTGCGCGATGAGGTGGTCAGCCGTTCGCACGCCATGCGCGCCTCGATGGGCGGCAAGCACGCCGCCGCCTGAGTTGCTCGCGTCGGGCTATTTCCCTTCATATTTCGCGGCCGGCTGAAAGACCGGCGCGCGATTTTGCATACCGGCCAGCACCGCCTCGCGCTGATTGGCCGCGCCGATCAGCCGATCTTGCTCGATCGACTCGGCCAGCAGAATGGCGGCTGTGTCGCCGTCTTCCACAACACCCATCAAGCGCTTGCCGGCGCGGATGGCGTCGGGGCTCTTCTGCGCAATGTCGTGCGCTGCCGCCAGCGCCGCAGCGCGCGGATCGTCCACGACGTGCGTCGCCAGCCCCAGGGCGCAGGCTTCTTCGCCATTGACGACGCGGCCGCTGTAGATCAGTTCGCGCAGTCGATCCGGGCGAACCAGACCGCGCGTGAGCGCCATGCCGCCCATGTCGGGCACCAAGCCCCATTTGATTTCCATGACCGATAGGCGCGTGTCGGCGGCTACGTAGCGCACGTCTGCGCCCAGCGCGATCTGCAGGCCGCCGCCGTAAGCGACACCATGCACCGCAGCCAGCACCGGCACCGGCAGATCGCGCCATACCGTGCAGGCGTACTGCGGCAGATTGGCCGCCCCATGCGTGCGCTTGGCAAGACGGCCAGCGCTGACATCCGAATCCGCATCGTTGCTGCCGAGGCTCGCCATGCTGCCCATGTCCAGCCCCGCGCAGAAGGCGCGCCCCTCTCCGGACAGCACCACGGCGCGTAGATCCGCCTCGTTCATCAGGCGTTCACCAACGGTGACGAGCGCTTCGAACATGGCCGGGTCGATGGCGTTCATCTTCTCGGGGCGGTTGAGCCGGACTTCGGCCACGCCGGCGTCAATGGTGAGCAGGATGCGTTCAGTCATGGAGATGTCCTGTGCGAGGTAAGCGTCGAATCAGTCGGGAGCGATGACCAAAACATCGCGCTTGTCCTTCACCTGCGCCCAGTGCGCATGATCGGGCAGCGGCGGCTGCACTTTGGTCAGGCGGGGCCAGTCGGCGCGGCGCGAGAGTTTTGCGTTCAAGGCGATGAAGTCCTGCTGATCCGCTGGGACTTCAGCCGCCGGATAGATCGCGCCCACCGGGCACTCCGGCACGCAGATCGAGCAATCGATGCATTCATCCGGATCGATCACCAGGAAATTCGGGCCGGCGTGGAAGCAGTCCATAGGGCAGACGGCGACGCAGTCTGTGTATTTGCACTGGATGCAGGATTCGGTAACGACGTAAGGCATTGTGGTGCGAGGGTTTGGAGCCCAACTGAAAAACGTTTGAAATTATGCTGCATCAAGCTGAACCCCGACAGGGGCACACCTCTGGAGGTTGCACGGGGGGACTGCCATTTCGTCGGAGTTTTTGTGCCGACGAGCCCTTGCTCGAGATACGTCCGCTTTCACAGTGATTGGATTTCGTGAAATGAGGGTGCATCGTCGCCGAGAAAACGCTGCGCCTGCAAGGCTTCAAAGCCCAAGCCGACGACGACTACCTGGCCGAGACGGTCACGCACATCTACGCCAACAAAAGCTGGCTCGTGAACGTGAGCCTGAACGGTGGCAACACCGGCAAGGCCAAGGCGGGGCAGGGCAAGCCGAAGAAGGCGGCCGAGGTCACCAACCTGGCTATTCCCGCACCGCCCAAGTAACAAGACCCACACGCTCGCAACTGCGGCCGCATCCCAAACAGCCCGCCACCCGGCGGGCTTTTTCATTTCCAAGCCATGAACAAAGATACCTTCAGCAAGGCCGCCGCCTTGCCGCCCGCGCTTGCGGATCGCTGGTGGCCGCACATCGAGGCCACGTGCAAGCGCTTCGGCATCTTCACGCCCGCGCAGCAAGCCGCCTTTATCGCGCAGATCGGGCATGAGTCCGGCGGCTTTGCGCGCGTAACGGAATCCTTCAACTACGCCCCGGCTGGTGCGCTGGTGTCTTTGCGGTTCATTCCGGGCACGCCCGTGCAGCGCGTGGCGGCGCTACTGCTGGGCATTGCCTGCGCGCATTACCTCGGCAACGGCGTGATTGCCTTGTGGCACGTGCCCGCAGGGCTTGAGTCTGACGCCATCAAGTTCATCGCCGGCGTGTTCGGGCTGACCATCGTCGGCTACGCATACGGCGAGCTCCCGGCGCTGCGGCGCCTGGTTCATGACTGGCTGCAGCAGGCAGCGCAACGCTGGATGGGAGGCCGCAAAGAATGACGATCAGCCAAAACGACGTGCTCACCGCCATCGACATCGTGGCGCTCGTGGGCATCTGCGCGGGCGCGGCGTGGGCTGCCCTCACGCAGGCTATTCCGCACGGGCTGCGCGGTGCGCTGCTGCTGTGCGCAGTCGCCCTGTGCGCGCTGGGCAGCGCCTCCACCGCGCTCGGCGCCAATCACGACATCGCCACCGTCCAACTGCATTGCGCGCTGGCGGTGGCGGGGCTGTGGGTCACTCACATCATCCGACAAGGCAAAGCCAATGAACTTCGCAATGATCCGCCTGGTGGCAGTGGCGGCGGTAGCTGCAGCAGCCGCGTGGGGCTGGCAAGCCAACCGCTACGACAAGACCATCGCGCAGATCCAGCGCGACCACGCCATCGAGCGCCAGGCCGCCGTCGATACCGTCGTGACCGCGCTGCAGGCTGCAATCGACAAACACCGGCAGCTTACCGACCAGCTCGACGCGCTCGACCGTACCCATTTCTCGGAGATGCAACGTGCCACCGCTGAAAACACGCGCCTGCAGCGCGCTCTTGCTGCTGGTGATGTACGGATGTCAGTGCGCGCCCGTTGCCAGCCCGGCGCCAGTGCCGGCGCAAGTGAAGATCAGCCCGGCACCGGCCTGGGCGATGGAGCCGCCGGCCGATGTGAGCTATCTGGAGAGGATGCGGCGGATCTTGTCGATCTCTTCGCCGGGGCTGAGCGGGATGCGGAGAAATTGAGATACTTGCAAGGGCGCGAACGCGCGCTGGCCAATAATCCCACTTAGAAGAGCAACCATGAAGCGCCGCTACGTGACAGCCGATGTGTTCACCGATGTCCCTCTCCAAGGCAATCCCGTCGCGGTAGTGCTGGATTGCGAGGGCTTGTCGACGGAGCAAATGCAGTCCGTCGCCGCTGAATTCGGTTACAGCGAGACTACCTTCGTCTTCCCGCCCCGAGACCCGTCACACACTGCCTGGGTACGGATATTCACGCCGTTGCGGGAAATTCCGTTTGCGGGCCACCCGAATATTGGGACTGCCTTTGTGCTTGCCACGAAAGCCGCAGAAGCCGGCAAGGCGTTGCCGAACACTCTGGTCTTTGATGAGGCGGGCGGAGTTGTTCCTGTCCGACAGCTCATGGAAGGCGCTGCTGTTGTCGGCGGCGAACTTGTTGCGCCAGAGCAGTTGTCTTTGCGTTCCAAGGTTCCTGTCGAGAGTGTTGCTGCGTGCCTTTCGCTTGATGCCGACGACATTCGAGTTGACGTCCACCCGCCGATAGTCGCGTCGGTGGGGCTGCCCTTCGTCATTGTTGAGGTTCGGTCGAGAGACGCCTTGCGCAGCTGCGTGCCGAACCCGGTAGCGTACAAGGCAACCTTGCCGCTTGATGGCGCCGTGTCTGTCTATGCGTACACGCAAGATGTTGGAGACGACGGCATCCAGGCAGGCTGTGATTTACAGTCGCGCATGTTTACCCCGCGCATGACAGAAGACCCCGCTACCGGTAGTGCAACAGGGGCAACCGTGGCGCTTCTGGCAGCAGCTCGCTCGGTGTCGGAGTTGACGTTACTCGTGCGACAAGGCGTCGACATGGGGCGCCCGAGCACGCTCCTCGCTTCTTGCGAAATAAGAGGGGGCACATCGACAGTGCGAGTCGGCGGAAAATGTGTCGCCGTCATGGAGGGGTCTTTCTGGCTGCCGGTGTTGCACTGAATATGCGGTAGTCGCCGTCCGCTTTCTGTTAACTTCCGTCATTCGACATCGCTGCCTGAATCATTGACAAGCGACGCTTGAAATCTGCGTATCTGGTGTGGACGGAAGCCGGAAACTCTAACCAAGCCATAGGCGACAAAAGAAAAGGGGCGGCGGTGGAAGAACTCATAACTGAGCAGAAATTTGCGTCGCTCGATGAATTCTGGGATGCGCTGTCTCCCATCGGAAAGATCTTCGGTAATCCTTTAACTAAATTTATCTATCGCGGGCAAAGCGATGGAGATTGGAAGTTGGTGCCGCAGGTGTATCGGCAGGCGATCATTGATCGATACCGAACTGGCATGCATGCGGCTTTAGGCAAGGACCACATAGGTCAGACCCATTTCGAATGGTGGTTGTTAGAATCATTTCTGTATCACAGTGACCAGCGGGGGCTAGCAATACCTGGCGATTCAATGGAATTCCGAAAGTTCTTTGAAATTCAGAACATCATGACCGTGAATGGGATAGCTAATCATGGCTGGCCGCAGATGCAAGTATTGCCCATGATGGCAATGGCGCAACATCATGGGATTCCTACGCGTTTGCTTGATTGGTCCAGTAATGCGATGGTTGCGTGCTACTTCGCGGCAGCGGGAGCAGTGAACAAACCGACTCCCCAAACAGGGCAGACACTTGCCGTGTTCGGATTTACGTTCAACTCCTATCGAAGGGAAGTCGGCTTCCGTCACGTTCGCGTCCCCGGAAGCACCTCCGCGAATCTCTCGGCTCAAGGCGGTTCATTTATTCTTGTAAACAATAACGGGTATCGCGGCGAAGAATTTGCGATTGATGCAGACCTTGAATCAACGCTGAACTCGACCGATCGCTTGATAAAGCTCACGCTCCCAATTGAATTGGCGGGCGAACTGCTAATGAGATGCCACAAGTTCGGCTTCTCGGCGGCGACGGTGTTTCCAGGGTATGACGGAGCGGCAAAAGCCGTTCTCGAACGGCAATTGGCGGTATCGTTCTTGGAGAGGCTGGTGTAGCTGCTCCCCGTTCGAAGTTGCGAAATGGTCACGCCTTCGCGCATTACCCACCCGGCATGGGGAATGTCTCCGCACCGCTAGTGCGGTATGTCTGTAAAGGGTCGCAAGTGGACAGTCGCAAGCAGTGCCATCATCGATCGCTATCGGCCAGAAGCGGACGTCCCGGAATTCCACATGGCAGGGAGATACGTTGAACAGAATTCTCGGCATCGCAAGCACGTTAGTGCTAGTCCTCGTGTTGTCGGCATGCGATAACGCAAACTCTCCATTGAGATGGATAGAAGATGTACGCCTGCCCGATGGTCGAATTGTTACCTTGACTCGCTATCAGGAATTCAAGGGGCCGCACGAGTGGGGCGGTACCCCAACGGTGAGCGACTACTGGTTCGAGTTCAAGCATCCAGACACGGGGCAGGTTGTCCGCTGGCAAAGCGACCGGGATTTGGATGCGCTGGCTATGTTCATGGATGGAAAGGTACCCATGCTTTTGGTCAGGCCAAATTTTGGCGGTGTCGAGCGCCGAAATTGCCCTAATCCTCCCTATCTATTGTTTCGTTTCGTTGGGAGCTGGGAACAGGTCCCATTGGAGCAAATCCCCGTTAAACGCTTGCGAGCTAATTTGACGTTTGGGATCAGTGGTGAAAGAAAAATCATCGAGTCATCAAATTTTCACATCACTGCCGAACAGACCAGCAATACGACGTTTCAAGATGTTCCTTTCATCATCAACTTTTCATTGATGAAAGAACAGACTTTCGGAATTCAGAATTGCGGACGGAATCCAGACCGACTTTTGGAAAAGAACCAATGAAGAGGGCTGCCATTGGCCGACGGGCGCTGGTCGTCCGCTTTCGGCCAAATGCAGCCGCTCATTGCTTCCCTCGCTTCCCTTTACTAAAAATGCCGCTCGAAACAGTTCGCTTCGATAGCGTCTCCGGCGTAACTCAATCATCGAAGAACCGTCGTCGGGTCACCCTCTTCAACTTCACTGCCGGCGAGCGCATCGAGTATTCCGTGCCCGCGCCTGGCACACCGCAATTGTTGGCGGGCATGACAATCACGGCTTTCCTTGAGGAGGAGGGCAACTGGCAGACGCTCGTCGGCTGGCGTGACCATGCGAATGGAGCGATTGTGTGTGATAGCGCAGCGGAGGAGACATTCCTATGTTTCGCCTTGCCCCCAATACTCCTGTTCCTCGCGAGCATTGCTTGGAGGCAGCCGGCTAACCTGTTGGCAGTCGTTGTCTTGGCGGCCTACCTTATTTGGGCAATCAGACGTGTCCGAATGGTGCGACACGCCCGCACTCTGCTGACAGCTTTGCCACTGCCACAAGCCTTCGTCTAGCCGCCGGCCGCTTCCGGCCAAGAGCGGGCAGTCAAAGGCGGCTTATCAACCATCGATGATCCACGTAAGTTGAGCGGTTTTTGCGCGCAAATATAGACTTGCTAAGAGCGTCGCATCCTCTTCATTCCACGGCACCGTGTCGAGAATGGATTCTGAATGGAGTTGTGCATGAAAAGCTTTAAGCTTGTCTTGGCAATTGGACTCGCGTTATGTGTGCTTGGCTGCGAAGAGCGGGTTCCCGCGGAGAACACCCCGGCTTTCTACGAGTTGCACGGAGTCGTTAATGATGGAAAGAGAACCAACGAGATCACGCTGATTAACGATAGGGATGAGAGTCGCCCAAAATTGCGATTTTCTCCAGAAATACCGGTTTCAGTCTATACGCCAGACACACACAATCCGAATCCCAGAAAAATCAGAAAGGGTCTCGCCTATCAGGCTAGCGTAGCCCTTGAGCTAGACCCTCAGAGGAAGTTGATTCCGATCGTACCCACGCCCGACCACTTAATCTATGACATGGTAGAGATTCGCTTCCGCTCCGGTAAGCCGAATCTCGGGTGGGCCGAAGCTACGCTATCGAACCTCCTGCGCCAATCTCCAAGAGTCGTTGAAAAGACGGAGTGGGGACTGAAAGAGTATATGCCGATGGTTGGTGGGGCGCTGCACAGTTTCGACTACATACCGCTAAATGATGATTTTAAATCGATTGACGGGATGAGGATGTGGATTCAGTGCGATGTTGGTGGCGCGAAGATCTCGGGAAATCAAAGTCCAGCGGTATGCGCTAGTCAATTTTTCTATAAAAATGGGTTAAGTGTGGTATATGTTTTTCGGGCCTCCCTTATGCCGTACTGGCAGGAAATTTACAGGGAAGTAATCAGGTTCTCAGATCACGTTCTAGTGCAGTAGATCCTGCTGTGACTGTCTGCAACGGGTCGCAATTGGACAGTTGCAAGCAGTGCCATCATCGCCATTGTCGGCCAGAAGCAACCAGTCACGCCTGCCCGCACCGCCGCCAACCCGCCCAGCGATGCGAGCCCCATCCCACCCCTACACCCCCGCCTCAATCAAATCCGAAATCTGCACCGACGCCCGCGCAAAGTCAGTCAGTGCGCGGGCGCGCTTGTGCCGGTAGCTGCCGGCGGAGATGACGACGGGCTCTTTGGCGTCGTCGTGCTGCAGGACGATGAGCATGCCGGTGTAGCGGTCTGCCTGGTAGATGTGTTTGTTGAGCAGTTGCAGCGCGCGCTCGACGTCGGCGGGGTAGAGGCTGGCGAGCTCTTCCGGTGTGAGGGCTGCGCGGGGCGCGGCGTCGATGCGCGGTTGTGCGGTGAACTGGCCGGTCTTTCGGATGGCCGGCAGGACGATGGACGTGACCCACTTGCGGAAGCGGTACGGCACAGTGCCGGGGTTGACGGCGTCGCGGCAGCGCAGGACTAGGGTGTACATGCCGGATTCGCTGATGACCGCCATGGATTGCGTCCCGCCAAGGGTCTGCATTGAATGCAGACCCTTTTCGTCCTCATCCAATTTCCGAATTGCCGTTGCGTCCAAGTGCAGCGCCGCGCAAAGGTCGGCGGCAACAAACCACGGCTCGCCGTCGCGCAAGACCACGCGGACAGCGTGCGATTCGAAATTGAAGGTGTTGGGGGTAGGAGCGAGCGCGGACGCGCCAACCGATGTGTCAGTCATAGTTGGATCCTCTGTTTTTTGCTTTGAGGCCGTCCCCCGACGCCAATCAGGGGGCGGCTACCGAACGGAGTTGGCGTACCGGAAACAAAGGAAACCGGCCCAGCCGAAGCTGGCCCCGCCCGGAGCCGCCATAGGAGCAACTACGAGACACACGCAAACAACAAAGCCGCGTGTAAAACGACAGCGCGGCTTGCTTGCGCCTTTGTATCCCGGGCCGCCAAGCCCGTGTGCCGGTGTTTCCGGCAACCGGCCGAGTAAACGGCCGGTGTGGGGAGGGTGCATGCTCCGTGACAGTGGTTCGCAAATGCGGCTGTGCGCGCTCATGACGCCCGTGCATCGCCGAAATTCCGCAACGGGGATGCTGTCGCTGAATTCAGTGCTGACCGCTTCCAGAAGTAGGCCTTCGACAGTCGCGAATGAATTGGCGACAATCCGGAATCGAATTTTCCTTCGCCATCCACGCACCCGGCAAATATGACGACTCTGGCTACCGATCGGCTGACACTTCGTAGGCTTGCGATCCAAGACATCGACGTGTTCCTGACCATGGAGTCAGATCCGGAGGTGATGCGTTACACAACCGGTCTTATAGAGCCGACCCCGAGGCGCCGCGATGAGCTTTTGACGGCAGTTTGCGCCACCAACGCCGATGGTTTGGGGCACTGGTGCGTGGAGCGAGACGGGGTTGCGATTGGGTGGACCAGTCTGACACCGCTCGAAGACACTGGGCGAATTCAGCTTGCCTACCGCTTCGTTCGCACGGCTTGGGGGAAGGGCTATGCCACTGAAGCCGGGCTAGCGATGGTCAAATACTCACAGTCTGTACTTGAACTGCCGGAATGTGTTGCCGTGGTCTGGCCGGGCAACAATGCTTCTATTCGTGTTTTAGGCAAACTGCAATTCCGCCGCGAGGGTCTGGCTTGTCACTATGGATGTGAAGTGGAGGTCTATCGCCGCGCATATTGATCCACGCTCCAGTGTTCGCGCGGAACCTTCACTGCATTTGGGGATGTCTGAGCGGCCGTTCTTGGTCAATCTGAAGGACTGTTTAGGGTCGACAGGCGCTCTTGTCGTCGGGCGGCAATCGGCCAAGAGCGGCCATTGGACTACACGCGAGGAGAAGTAAGAGGATGGGATCATGGATTCGGTGCAAATGCGACCAGCTCGTTCACAAAAACCTATTCTGCGGAACAGGCATATCCCTGCTAGCAACAGAAGAGTTTCTCGATGAGCGTCATGACGGCCAAAGCGCCGATGACTTTATCTCAGACCTTATTCGCCGGTCTGACCTCCTCCTTACATGCGGAAACTGCGGACGGAAAATCTTGGTGAAGGAAACCAAGGACCTGTTCGAGGTCCGCTTTTTTATGCCAGAGCAAGGCGGGTAAATGCGGGCCAGAAACCTCTTATCCAAATATGGTCAAGCCTTGAAATTGCAGACTGATTGATGGCAACGGTATGAAGATCCGATCACTGATTGACGCGCTGCTGGGACGCAAACAACAAGAACCGTCGGAAGCTCCGGTTCAGCAAGTCGCTGTCGCTCCCAAACTGAGCCAGCAGTTTGAGCTTTCGGCGCAATGGGCGTTGCAGCAGGAAGACGAGCGCATTGCAATCTTTCGCAACGAGGTAGGTGATGTACTCACGGTCAACTACTTCGCGGCGGTGCCGGACATTGAAGCGCCCATCGATGACGTTGACGCGCTGCGAGTGTTTTACCGCGGCACGGCCGAAGCAAACGGTCTCGCCCTGATCGAGACAGAGCTGGCACAGCTGACAGCATTGAACGCGGTGCGCACCCTGCTCAAGGTACGGATGCACCAGACACGTGGCTTCGCCTTTGTCGGCGCCTACACGCTGCCCTTTGCTGACCGCTCTTACGTGATCAAGGTGGAAAGTATGGAGCGAGGCGTAACGGGCATGCGCGAAGCAGCCGTCATGGTTTTGATGGGTCCGCCGAAGTTCGACACAGCAACAGGGGAGTTACTTGGGTGGAATCAGGACCCCTATGACCCGAACTACCATGCTGAATTTATGCGCAACCAGGCCGACGATCAGAAATTCGATGCGCAGTTTCCCGACCATCCATTGAGCAAGGTTCGACGCTACCTAAAGGAGCTTGAGTCTGGGGTGCGAGCCGATGCGGCCATTTACGGACTTCAACCATTCACGTACGTGCCGCACTATAGGGGGCGCGACGCATCCCACTCGTTGTAAAGGGTGTATAGGCCTGCAATCGGGCCATCGTGCGCCCGCCCAGAGTCGAAATTGACTGCAGCGGCTAGTTACATACTGTCCGCTTCCGGCCAGGAGCGGCCGTTCCGGTCTCCCTGTCGACGCATCCAGCGACTGAACATCAGCTAGACTGAACCACACCAAACCGCTCTCTTCAAGCATGCAAAGCACAGGCAGAAGGCTGGTCATGATCGGCATGCTCTTGTTGGGAGGCGCAGCATTGGCTCAGGCATCGCGGGCAGACGAGCCCATCGAATCAGCGCATCGGGCGGGGCCACAGGGCCTTGAAGGTTGGACAGAGAGCTATCCGGCGGCGCACGGCCCAAGCTACCCCGCCACCTTGGTTATCGCCCAGCGAGGACATGTTATTCGTCGAATCCAAGGAGATCCAATTGTGTGGAGATGGATGTTTTGGGAAGACGGAAAACAGCTCGCCTATGAGACTGGATCGATACACTTCAACATGGCCTGCAGGCTAGTGGACATCGCAAGTGGCCGGCAATTGGCGAATCTTGATTGCTATCACGATCTCGCCGAGGATGCCCCTGCGTGGGAGAAAGCCTTGCGGGAATGAGTGCAGTGGGCTTGTATCTAGGGCTACGAAAGATGTTTAAGGATGCAGTTGAATGCGAGAAGGCAATTGGGCAAGCTCTTGCGTCGGCTTGCCGCGAGCCGTGGGCGTCAATTTCGGCCGAGGTTGAGCTGGATGGCGTGCGGGTCGACGCTGTCGTTTCCTATGTTCGTACGGACGACGGCAAGGTGGGTTTTTTGACCGGTGTGCCTCGACTAGCGCTTTACTTCTCTGAACTAGCTCGGCTTGTTAGCACCGACGAAAAGGGGCTTTTCACTAGTTGCCGCTTCGAACTGCAAAGCGACGGACGCTACAAGAGCAGCTTCATTTATTGAGACTTCCATCAACTGCAGCCCTCCCAGCGGTCATCTGCCAATGAAGCGTGATAGGCAATGGTCGTCCCCTACCGGCCAAGAGCGGCCGGTCGATATCGTCAGGGCGGTCGTTGACAATGCCCGGCCCCCGCTCCTGGAATCTACCCCTGGCTGGAATGTGACTCATCCCAACTGAGGAATGGTTGCCCTGACGCGCTTGCCGAGCTTGATGTAGAGCTCGACCGCTCGAATCCTGTCCTCGTGCGAATACATGAACTACCTCCTGGTAGTCCAAGTTTTTGTCCGCACCTCCCTCCTCACCAGGGACTTGCATCCGGACAGATCTACTTGGAACATCGTACTAGTACGACATGAAAGCGCGCTGCAACCTGGCCGAGTCATCTGAGCACGTCAGTGCCAGCATCGCGAGGATGCGTGCCTTGTGCGGTACTTGGTCATCTGCCACCACCCAGTCATAGCGGTCGTCGGGCTGCGAGCCGTTGCGCAGGACGACGCCTCCACCTGTGCGCGAGGCCCGGATGATGTGCACCCCCCGTCGACGGGCTTCCACCAGAGCGCCTACCACCTGATCTGCTACGTTGCCGTTGCCCGTTGCCGCGTAGATGATCGCGCTCACCCCCGAGTCAAGCAGCGCGTGCACGGTGGTGTCCGTCATGCCGCTGTGCGCGTATACGATTCCCACATCGGGAAGGTTGTGGATGCGATCGATGGACCATTCGGAATTGACCGTGTGGCTGCGTGCGGTGAGCCGATAGAAGCGCGGCACCCCCTCCACGATGTAGCCAAGCGGACCATAAGGCGAACGAAACGCCTCCTGCTTGAAGGTGTTGGACTTAACGACGTCTCGTGCGGTGTGGATTTCGTCATTGGTCACGACCAACGTGCCCTTACCGTGAGCATCGGGGCTCGCAGCCACAACGATCGCGTTGTACAGGTTGAGCGGCCCGTCGGCGCTCAGCGCTGAAGGCGGCCGCATCGCTCCCACCAGCACCACCGGTTTGGTGCTTTTGACTGTCAGGTGCAGGAAGTAGGCCGTCTCGTCGATCGTGTCGGTGCCATGTGTGATCACGACCCCATCCACGTTGTCATGTGAAAGCAGCGCCGCCACACGCCGACCCAGCGTGATCAGGTGCTCGTTGGCAAAGTTCTCCGACCCGATCTGGAACAGTTGCTCTGCGCGGATGTCCGCAACACAAGCTGCACTTGGCAAGTTGGCCAGGATATCGTCGACGCGCAGGACCGAGCAGTCATAGGTGGATGTGTTGACGGCCGATTCGCCTTTCCCGGCGATCGTGCCCCCGGTGCCGATCAGCACGAGGCGAGGCAATGCACGCCCTGCCTCGTGCAAGCGTGCCGTGGATGCGGTCATGAAACGACTCCTAAATGAGACCGTGCCGGCAAGACGCGAGCCTGAAAGATTAAAAAAGCGTGTGGTAGCAAGCCACACGCAACCCTTGCTCCGGAGGGGTCGCCCCGGACATGACTGGCTCCGCTGCAGCTTGTGGCGACCAGCGGATCCACGCTTACATCTTCACGACGTCAAGCAGCGTCTGCTTGCCGTTCTTGTAGTTGTAGAGCGAGATCGCGCGCTGCTTCACATCGCCCTTGTCGTCAAACTGGATCTGGCCCAGCACACCGGTGTAGTTCGTTGCAGGCAACGCTCCCAGAACGTCGGCAGGCTTAGCCGATTGGGCACGCTTCATCGCTTCCACAATGATGTAGACCGCGTCGTAGGCGAACGGCGCGTTGAGCTGCACGCGCTGGCCGAAACGCGCCTCGTAGCGCTTCGCGAAAGCCGGGCCGTCGGGCATCCGTTCAAGTGGCATACCGGCGATGGAGCAGACCACGTTGTCCGCCGCTGTGCCGGCCAGTTGCGCGAGCGAATCTGCGCAAAGCCCGTCTCCGCCCAAGACGCGTGCACTAATGGCGAGCTCTCGCGCCTGCTTGGCAAATGGGCCACCCGTGGCGTCCATGCCGCCGTACATGATGATGTCTGGATGCCTTCCTTTGATCTTGGTGAGGATGGCGCGAAAGTCCACGGCCTTGTCACTGGTTGCGTCATGCGACAGGACCGTCAAGCCATTGGCTTTGGCGTATTTTTCAAATTCGTTGGCTAGGCCTTGGCCGTAGGCTGTTGCATCGTCGACGATGGCGACCGTCTTGGCATTCAGTGTGGTTTTTGCATAGCGGGCGAGCGCAGGGCCTTGCTGGGCGTCGGTCGCCACGACACGATAGGTTGTCTTGAAGCCCTGCTGGGTATAGGCCGGATTCGTGGCCGAGGGCGAGATTTGCGCGATGCCAGCATCGCTGTAGATCTTGGCTGCAGGAATGCTGGTGCCCGAGTTCATATGGCCCACGACAGCGGCCACCTGATCGTCCACCAGCTTTTGCGCAACCTGCGTGCCTTGACGCGGATCGGAGGCGTCATCCTGGCCATCCAGCTCGAGCCGAACCTTGCGCCCCTTGATGATGAGTCCTTTGGCATTGATCTCCTCGACGGCCAGCCTTGCGCCGTTTTCAGTGTCCTTGCCCAAGTGTGCATTCACGCCTGTCAGCGGCGCGGCATGGCCGATTTTCACTACGTCGTCCGCCAGGGCGCCGGACGCACCCAGCATCATCAGACTGCTTCCGACGCTGATGCCCAGCGCTCGGGAAATCGTTGTTGTCATGAGCGTATCCTCTTCCGTGATTGCCGTCGTTGTCTACGTCTGCGGCGCGCAGCCTTGGCTCCGGCTGCACGTGTTCGACAGGCTTAAATTTAGTGACATGCGATACGATGGCATTGCACCGAACCGAAAAAAAATAGAACAAATACGACATCGCCAAACTGGCGTTCCACCGCCTTATACTTGACGCCAGCTCGACGACTCCGGGGCTGCCATGGCAAATGCAGACAAGGCCAGCAAGCTGGAAAATGCACGGCTTGGCCGTGAATTGGTTGCGCAACTGGATGCCCACCGCAGTGCAGATGTGTCCGCCGGTATTGAGTTGCGTGTCGGCTTTCTTCTATGGCCGACCTTTCCTCTTCTATCGCTGGCAGGCTTTTGCGACGCGTTGCGTCATGCCGCGGACATTGGCGACCAAAGTCGCCCGCTCCGGTGCACCTGGACCTTGCTTGGTGCCGGTGAAGCGGTTGAGGCGAGTTGCGGCATCGCTGTGCCGGTGCAGGGGCTGCATGGTTCACCAGAACAATTCGACTATCTGGTGGTGATCGGTGGCCTGCTGCCTGAGTTGGATAGTGTGGATCGACGCTACTGGACCTATCTGCGCAGCGCGAGCGCGGCTAAGGTGCCGCTGATCGGTTTATGCACGGGCAGCTTTGTGCTGGCGCGTGCGGGCTTGATGCAAGATCGCGTGGCCTGCGTGCATGCCTTCCACCATGAAGACTACAAGACGATGTTCCCCGGCCTGCGGGCCGTCACCCATCGCGACTACGAGGTTGATGGCGACCGCATCACGTGTGCGGGTGGCGTATCGGTGCTCGAATTGGCAGCGCACCTGATTGGCCGGCACTGCGGAGCGGACCGTGCCTCCAAAGTGATCCACCAGATGACGGTCAGCAGGCGGGGCGGCCGCTCATTTGTCGAGCGGCGCAAGGCGCTGGGCTATTTGACCGTCGATGATCGTTCCGTACGGCACGCCATTGTGCTGATGGAAGAAAACATCGAAGCCCCGCTCAGCATCACTGTGGTCGCGCGCATGACAGGCACGGGCGTGCGTCAGTTGCAACGCAGCTTCTTGGCCGAGACAGGCCTGTCGCCCAAGGAGTTCTACCGGCTGATGCGGTTGCGCTACGCACGATGGCTCTTGTTGAATAGCGATCGCCGCGTGACCGTCATCGCCTACGAGTGCGGCTTTTCCGATGCCGCCCATTTCATTCGCGATTTCAAAGCGATGTACGGCATGACACCAGGGCAAACGCGCACGTCGATGCCAGCTCATGCCACAGCGCTGGATTCCGGCTGATGGATGCGCAACAGGTGATTCTGCAAGTTCCGATTTCAGCAGCAGCGCGTCGTCTCGAGCATGAGCGGTCACAGGGCCGGTTTATCCCGCTTTAAGTGGAAACGGTCGTCAAGCGTACCGCAGGTCAACGGCCCCTTGCGGTTGCGGATTCAACCGGTCGATGTGAAGCTGAGCTAGTGGAATGTCAGTAGTCTGCGTCGAGCAGAATCTTGAGTTCCTTGTTTCTCTCCCTTGCGAGACGTTCTTCGCAGGCGCTGGCACTTAGCGTGCGCCAATCGGAAGACGTCTCATCGGGATCGAGGCTTTCTACAAAGTGACAGTATTCCCGCTTTCCCGCTCACAAGTGCTACGTCGAAGTTTTTGCCGGCGGCGCGGAGCTGTACTTCCTGCGGCCCGCTGCCAATGTCGAGGTCATCAACGACATCAATGGCGATCTGGTGAACCTGTACCGCGTTGTGCAGCCTCACCTTGAAGAATTCGTGCGGCACTTCAAGTGGCTGTTGACCAGCCGCGACATGTTCCGAATCCTGCAAGACACGCCGCCGCACACGCTCACAGACATCCAACGCGCCGCGCGCTTCTACTACCTGCAGCACACGTGCTTCGGCGCCAAGCTGGAAGGGCAGACGTTCGGCACCGCCACGACGGCGCCGGCGCCAAACCTGCTGCGCATCGAGGAGTCATTGAGCGCCGCACACCTGCGCCTGGCCGGCACGTACATCGAGAACCTGAACTGGGCCGACTGCATTGAGCGCTACGACCGGCCGCACACGCTGTTCTATCTCGACCCGCCGTATTGGGAGACTGAAGGGTATGGCGTCGATTTTCCGTTCAGCGAGTACGAACGGATGGCGGCGCTCATGCGCGGCTTGAAGGGCAAGGCCATCGTGAGCCTGAACGACCATCCGGATATCCGCAGGTGTTTTGCGGGGTTCGAGATGGAGGCGGTGGAGATTAATTACACCGTGGGCGGAGGGCAGGGAGTGGCGCGGCGGGAGGTGATTATTTACAGCTGGGATCGGGCGGCGGAGCCGGTGGGGTTGTTTTGATTCCCGACCGGTGGCAATTTAGACCTGACTCCTACGGTAGCGCTTAAGAGCGCGTCCGCTCCATCGCGTGAGGGCAAAAAAAGGGGGCGACCAACCGGCCGCCCGTCCTATCCATGCGCCATGAGTTCCATGGCCGCGCGAGCCAGAAGCCCGCTGCGTGTTTCATGCCGTTTCTCGGCAAACCGATCCAGCTTTCTGAGCACGAAGCGGGGGAGTGACACGTTGATGCGCTCGGGGGTGCGGTCAAGCTCCTCGTCGTCGATTTCAACGATCGCCCAGATGGCACCGGCGTACTCGTCTTGCTTGGTCAGGTCTTCAATTATCGAGCAGGTTACGTCTACGTCTTCGCCGAGCTCTGCCAGTGTCTGCAGATGACCCGCGATGGCCTCCCGCGTGTTGCGGATGGCTTCATCGACGGTATCGCCCCACGAGTGCACGCCGGGAATATCCGGCACCGTGACGCCATAGACGCTCCCCTCGTCCTTGTGAATCGCGATGGGGAATTGCATGGCCTTTCTTCCTAGGTTGTTACGCGACAGGTCTTGCCAATCAGACTGATAAAAGTTTGGCTCAATTCACATTGAAAATGTTCTAACTTGCGCGTCGCCGGAAGAGTGCTGAGAGTCATGTCTCCAAAAATAACAATGCTGGGGATGCGGAATGAAGTGGATGGGGGAGGGGCGGTTGCGGTCCTCGGGGCAGAAGGTTGTACACGTCGCAAGCGCGCTTACGGAAAGAGTACCTACCACGCTGTTTTTGCTGATTGCTGCAGCGCTTACGTTGGGTTCGCAAGCTTGGGCGAACAGTTCCGATGTAGGTATTAGTGGTCGCCTTTGGGCGGCTACCTTGCCAGGCCTGCCGGCAGGATATCGTGGGTCCGGAGACAGTCCGCAAGCGGCGTGTAATGCTGCTGTCGCCGCCAGCAACGCGTATTGGGGCGTCAATTCTCTTGCTCCTGGGGCTGTTTATCAGACCGGGACTTCGCCCCTAACGTACTTTTGCCCGGCACTGAGAAATGGGGTCGGCACTACGGGAGCGACGGTTGGACAACCAGCATTTTGTATTCCGGGATATCGCGCTCAGGATGACGGTTCGTGCCAGCTTTCACCCCTTCCCACGCTTGTTCAAGCGTGTGCCGTAAGCCATCCCGTTATACCTGGTACAGGCGCGAAGATTCTGAGCGAGCTGGCCGGAATTAGCAGCGCCGAGCTTCCTATCACGTACGCCTACCGCTCACAAGGCGTGTACGGATCGGCAGGGGGGGCGGGGCAATGGATTTTGAATTGGCAACGCAGCTTGGATACCAACTTTCCGACGTACCTACCGCTACAAGTCACGTCGCAGCGAGAGAGTGGAGTCGGATTTGCCTTCAAGAATAATGGCACGGTGTGGTCGGCAGACGGGACGCGCGACACGCTTAAACAGATCACCGACACTACCGGTAAGCCTAGTGGCTGGCAGTACATTGCTTTTGACACGAACACCGTCGAGACCTATGACGTAGGCGGCAAGCTGCAATCGGTGCGTGATCGAAACGGCCGCGCTACGACGCTTACGTACAACTCACAGAATCGGTTGACTCGAGTCACCGCCCCCAGTGGCCGCAGCCTGACCTTTGCCTACGACCCCCAAGGCCGCGTCTCCAGCATTACCGCGCCCGATGGCGCCATCACCCAGTACGCCTACAACGCGAACGGCATGCTGACCACCGTCACGTGGCCAGACAACACCACGCGGCAGACCTCGCCGATGGTCTGCGTTGGATCCGGATTGGTGGTCCCCGCATTGACGAACAGAACATCGAACGTCCGGCCGGACAGTCGTTCGCGCAGGGCCTGGATCTGCTCGGGCTGCGTGATGTCCAGCGTTTCGATGGCGACCCTGTCCGGATGCGCATTGGCGAGATCGTGCAAGAGCGTCCGGTCGTTGCCGGCGCGGACCGTGCCCACGACATTCCATCCCTTCTTGAGAAACTCGGCCGCCATGGCATAACCAAGGCCCCGTGAGGCGCCGATCAGCAAAACGGTGGGCGTGTGGATGGGAGCGTTGGGCAAGGCATTCTCCGTTGTGCGCAGGGGATGCTGCGTATTGTCAGAAGAGCCCGCGTTTTGCACCAGACGCCTGGCCGACAATCCACGATTGCACCAGACGCCATGGCTGGATGCGTTTTCGATTATTCTGGCCGCATGTCACGCGTCGATCTCAACCTCCTGCCCGCGCTGGATGCATTGCTCAGTGAACGTAGCGTCACCGGTGCGGCCCGGCGTCTGAATCTCAGCGTCTCCGCTATGAGCCGCACACTTTCGCGCCTGCGCATCGCGACGGGCGATCGCTTGCTGTTGCAAGCTGGCCGCGCGCTGGTGCTGACGCCTTACGCCGAGCAACTGAGCCTGCGTATTCCCGCACTGGCCCGTGAAGCGGAGGCGGCGCTCAGCCGTGCTGAACATCGGTTCGACGTGGCCACCCTTGAGCAATGCTTCACCGTGCGCGCGGGTGAAGGCTTCGTCGATCTGCTTGGCGCGGCCTTGATGGATCGCATCCAACGCGCGGCGCCCGGCGTGCAAGTTCGCTTCACGCCCAAGCCGGACTGGAACGCGCAGCCGTTGCGGGACGGCGCAATTGATCTGGAGATCGGTATTGTCCGCACGGCTGCCCCTGAGGTCCGTACACGGCCGCTTTTCCGCGATCGCTATGTCGGGGTGTGCCGCATGGGCCATCCTCTCCTGGGCGATGCTCGCATCCGCCTGAAGCAATGGGCCGCATGTGGCCACGTCATGGTTTCGCGTACAGGGCAAACGGAAAATGCGATCGACGTGGCACTGGAGCCGCCAAACCTTCGGCGGAAGGTGGCAATCGTGGTGCCGTCCTATATGAGCGCTATGCAACTGGCCCGCCATTCGGACTTACTGGCCGCCGTTCCGTATTCCTGCTTGGGTAATGCCTTTGTAACGGATTACGCGGCTACCAACGGGCTGCAGTATTTCGAGCTGCCGCTGGCCGTACCGGCTTTCACCGTTTCAGAGATCTGGCATCCGCGCCTCGATCACGATCCGGCGCATCAATGGTTTCGCACTGAAGTGCTAGAGCTTTGCCGGGCGGCATATCCGCAGAATCCTCCGCAACATGCGCGCTGACGGCAGGTAGGCTGTTATTGCTGAATAGTTGGCGGAACCTGCGCGTCGTAGCGGGCTGGTTTGCCGGCGGGGCGGCACTGGTATCGCCTTGGTTGGATGACGCGCGGGCCGACTGGAGCAATTGCGGTATTGCCGTCTTCTCAGGCTGTCGTGGAGAACAGGCCTCCCGAGCTCTTGCCTTCCGCTTGCTGCGCCTGGGCAAGTTGGCCTATTGCAGTTTCAAGTGCCGCGGATACCGAGCTTGCTTCCGTCGACAGCGCCTGAAGTTTGGCAGCTGCCTCCTTGTCGATGGTGGCCTGTTTCGATTCGGCTTCCATCTGCCGCTGCAACGCTGAAAGCCGCTGCCGCAGCGCGTTGATCTGCGCTTTCAACTGCTTGACCACGGGGCTGTCGCTTGACGCCCCTGCGTCGCCCGATGATGGATTCAGGCCAGTCGATGATCGCGTTTCGTCGGTGTTCGAGCCGATGTCGTTGCCTTTCGACGCGGATGGGGATGCCGCTTCATTTCCAACTGAAACGCGGGATGGACGGCTCGCCGCAGGCGGCAGCGCGTTGGTCGTGAGAGGGGGATCGACTCGCATAGCTGATTCTTTTTGTTTGAATGTCGGCAAACCGGGGATGTGCTCGCCGCTCTACATCGGAATCTTTTTCGGCACGTTCGCTTGGAACTTGAAGAGGCACGCAGGGGGGCTGTGTGCCTGGAGGAGAGGGGGAAGGGCAGCATTGAACGGCTGAAGGCGGCAGGTCGCGCGGTCGACTCTTATATAAGATATAAGACATTTGACCGTGTGGGGTATTGCGATTAGAATCGCGCCCAAGCGGCGCCCGGACCAGCCTCGGGGTGCCTGAAAAGATTCCCCTGTAACGTCATCTCAGCAGGTCTCCCATGCTTGAAAACTTTCGCGCTCACGTGGCCGCCCGCGCCGCGCTCGGTATTCCTCCCCTGCCGTTGACGGCTCAGCAGACCGCCGAACTGGTCGAACTGCTGACGAACCCGCCCGCGGGTGAAGAGCAAACGCTGCTCGACCTGATCACCCATCGCGTACCCGCTGGCGTGGACGAAGCCGCCCGCGTGAAAGCAGGCTTCCTGGCTGCTGTCGCCAAGGGTGAGACCGCTTGCGCGCTGATTTCGCGTGCCCGCGCCACCGAACTGCTCGGCACGATGCTGGGCGGCTACAACATCCAGCCGCTGATCGAGCTCCTGTCTGACGCCGAAGTCGGCGCCACCGCCGCAGAGGCGCTGAAGAAAACGCTGCTGATGTTCGACCAGTTCCATGATGTGAAGGAACTCGCGGACAAGGGCAACGTGCACGCAAAGGCTGTGCTGCAGAGCTGGGCCGACGCCGAATGGTTCACGAGCCGTCCGGAAGTGCCGGAAAGCCTGACCATCACCGTGTTCAAGGTGACGGGCGAAACCAACACCGACGACCCGCCCGGACATCCCGATGCACGCGCTGGCGATGCTGAAGAACGCGCGCCCCGGCATCACGCCGGAAGAAGACGGCAAGCGCGGCCCGGTCAAGTTCATCGAGTCGCTTAAGGAAAAGGGCCACCTGGTCGCCTACGTGGGCGACGTGGTCGGCACCGGTTCCTCGCGCAAGTCGGCCACTAACTCGGTGCTGTGGTTCACGGGCGAAGATATCCCCTACGTTCCGAACAAGCGTTTCGGCGGCGTATGCCTGGGCGGCAAGATCGCTCCGATCTTCTACAACACGATGGAAGATGCCGGCGCGCTGCCGATCGAACTCGACGTGTCGCAGATGGAAATGGGCGACGTGGTTGAACTGCGCCCGTACGAAGGCAAGGCGCTGAAGGACGGCAAGGTGATCGCCGAATTCCAGGTCAAGTCGGACGTGCTGTTCGACGAAGTGCGCGCCGGTGGCCGCATTCCGCTGATCATCGGCCGCGGCCTGACCGCCAAGGC
>Ga0308159_1001401_pt1 | contig 35065 bp, 15 predicted proteins | sample PhyCR1_FD_201040 | JGI IMG/M metagenome (GOLD analysis project Ga0308159, IMG submission 201040) | Phyllosphere microbial communities from UC Gill Tract Community Farm, Albany, California, United States - DLSLC.R1 | ecosystem: Host-associated > Plants > Phyllosphere > Unclassified | place: USA... | reverse complement strand
TCGTGCGTTACCTGCTGGTGTCGAGCCACTACCGCAGCGCGATCAACTACTCGGAAGACAACCTCAAGGACGCCAAGGGCGCACTGGAGCGTTTCTACCACGCGTTGAAAGGCCTGCCGAACGTGGCGCCAGCCGGCGGCGAAGCGTTCGTCGAGCGTTTCACTGCGGTGATGAACGACGACTTCGGCACCCCGGAAGCCTGCGCCGTGCTGTTCGAAATGGTGCGCGAGATCAACCGTCTGCGTGAGAACGATCTTGATGCAGCGGCGGGGCTGGCGGCGCGTTTGAAAGAATTGGCCAGCGTGCTGGGTGTGTTGCAACTTGAAGCTGATGACTTCCTGCAGGCTGGTGCTGAAGGGCGCGTGGACGCAGCCGAAGTCGAGGCGCTGATTGCTGCACGTCTGGCAGCCCGTGCCGGTAAAGACTGGGCCGAATCCGACCGCATCCGCGACCAGCTCACCGCCATGGGAGTGGTGCTGGAAGACGGGAAGGGCGGGACGACCTGGCGGTTGGCTGACTGATCTAAAAAAGCCAAAAGTCAAAAGCCCCTCACCCTAGCCCTCTCCCGGAGGGAGAGGGGACTGACCGTGGGGGGGCTGGAGATCTACGCCGACCTGAACGATCGAGTCGATTATGGATTCGGTGAAGCAAGTTCAGGTCGGCGTATCTCTCGAATATCCCGCGGTCGGCCCCCTCTCCTGTGGGAGAGGGCTGGGGTGAGGGCAAGGGTTGTACTCAGTCGCCAATCTGCCGCAACCGCTTATAAAGCGTATTCCGACTCACCCCCAACCGCCGTGCCAGATGCGAAATATTCCCCCCGGAAGCCTTCAACTCCCGGTTCAACGCCTCGACATCGTTCAGGTCAATCCCTAACGGGGCGCAGGTCTCCACCGGCTCCATCTCCAGATCGACAAAAAAATCATCCGGCAAATGCTCCGGTCGTACCGGTTGCTCCTCGGCCATGGCCAGCGCCACCTGCATCACGCTGCTGACCTGACGCAAATTCCCCGGCCACGGATGCCGCTCGAACAACTCCAGCACCTCTGAGCTCAAGCCCGCCCATTGCGTCGGCTCACGATGTTGCTCCCACAGCCGCTTGAACAACGCCTGTTTATCACTGCGCTCACGCAGCGGCGGTAATTCCAGGGTCAGCCCGCCAATGCGGTAATACAGATCCTCGCGAAACCGCCCCAACTGCACCTGTTCGCGCAGCGAGCGGTTGGTCGCCGAGATGATCCGTAGATCCACCGGGAACAACTCGCTGCTGCCCACCGGTTGCACGCAACGCTCCTGCAACACCCGTAACAAGCGCGCCTGCGTCGGCAACGGCATATCGCCAATCTCATCGAGAAACAGCGTGCCCTTGTCGGCCTTGCGAATCAGGCCGATGCTGCCTTTCTGGTTGGCGCCGGTGAACGCGCCTTTTTCATAACCAAACAGCTCGGATTCAACGAGTTCGGCCGGAATCGCCGCACAGTTCACCGCAATGAACGCCTGTTTGCTGCGCGAGCTGGCCTGATGCAGGGCTTTGACGAACACCTCTTTGCCGACGCCGGTCTCGCCGTGGATCAGCAGCGGGATGTCTTTTTCCAGCAAACGCTCAGCCTGGCGCACGGCTTTTTCCACGCGGCTGTCGCCGAAATGCAGGCTGTTGAGGCTGATCGCGCTCGGCGACGCTGGCTTGTCGTCGGCTATAAATACCCGGGCCTGCACCGGCGCCTGTTTCGGCCGTTTCAACAGACACTGAAAACGGTTGCGCCCGGAGGTCTGCAAGGCAAATGGCAAACCGTCCGGCTGGTTGATCAGCTCCAGCAGCGAGACCTTGAACAGGCTCTCGACACTGACCCGCGACAAGCGCACACCGAGCAGATTGTCCGCGCGGCGATTGGCCGACAGCACCTGACCGCTCTCATCGAAGATCAGCAACCCGGCCCACTGGCTGTCGAGGTTGTTCAACCCGGTGTTGAAGGTCAGTTGAAAGTACTGGCCATGAAACAGATTGAGGATCAGCCGGTTCTCTACGGTCTGGCTCATCATCTTGACCATGCCCAGGGTGTGCGAGGGCGGCAGGTAGCTGTCGCTGGACACATCGAGCACGGCGATGACCTTGCGTTCGGCGTCGAAAATCGGCGCGGCGGAACCGGTCATGAAGCGGTTGGCTTTTAGAAAATGTTCATCGTGCTCAATGTGCACCGCCTGTTCGCAGGCCAACGCGGTACCGATCGCATTGGTGCCGCTGCAGCGCTCCATCCAGCTCGCCCCGGCCTGAAAGCCGCGCGCCAGGTTCGGTTCGATAAAGCGCTGGGTGCCCCACGAAGTCAGCACCTGGCCCTGATTGTCGGCGAGCATGATCAGGCAGTTCGAGTTGCTGAGGATGTTTTCGTAATAGGGCAGGACTTCTTGATGCGTGGTCTGCACCAGTGAATGATGACGGTCGAGCAGTTGCGCAATGCCGGCGGCGGGCAGTTGATCGAAGGCCGGCGTGCTCTGGTGGTCGAGACCGAACGCGCGACACCGTTGCCAGGACGTCTGGACGATCGCATCGTGGGACAGCGGCGAAGCAGGTGCGGCCATGGGGGCGAGCCTCTGAGTGCAGCGATTTTATTATTGTTATGAACCCGATCTTTTGAGAGTCACACAGATTACCTGTGGGAGCGAGCCTGCTCGCGAATGCGGTCTGTCTGCCAAAATTGCATCGTCTGACACACCGCTTTCGCGAGCAGGCTCGCTCCTACAGGGGATCTCTGTTGCATTCAAGATCGGGCAAAAAGCGTTCATAGAGTGTTGTTCACTATTGTTCATTGTCAATCACCCGATTGTTCAAAAGTGTTCAGCTGTGAACGGCGCTTGCCCCCGTAAACATTGGTTCTCGAGGCAAGTCAAGCACTTGCCATTTCTGGCACGAAAGTCGCTCTGTTGCTCCGGTCGCTTGACTCCAAAAATAAAAAAGGCCGAGCCATGTCACTCACCCTGGAGCACGTCAGCCGTACCGTCGAAGGCCAGATCTGGATCGACGATGCGTGCCTGAAATTCGAACCCGGTTCCTTCAACGTTCTGCTCGGCCGTACGCTGTCCGGCAAGACCAGCCTGATGCGGTTGATGGCCGGGCTGGACAAGCCCGACAGCGGGCGCATCCTGATGAACGGCGTCGACGTCACCCAGCGCCCGGTGCGTCTGCGCAATGTGTCGATGGTCTATCAGCAGTTCATCAATTACCCGACCATGACCGTGTTCGAGAACATCGCCTCGCCGTTGCGCCAGGCCGGTGTGGCGAAAGACATCATCCACAGCAAGGTGCAGGAAACCGCGAAGATGCTGCGCATCGAGAAGTTTCTGCAGCGCTACCCGCTGGAGCTGTCCGGCGGTCAGCAACAGCGCACGGCCATGGCCCGCGCGCTGGTCAAGGATGCCGAGCTGATCCTGTTCGACGAGCCACTGGTCAATCTCGATTACAAACTGCGCGAAGAACTGCGTCAGGAAATGCGCGAGCTGTTCAAGGCGCGCCACACCATCGCCATCTACGCCACCACCGAACCCAACGAAGCGTTGGCGCTGGGCGGCACTACGACGATTTTGCATGAAGGCCGGGTGATTCAGAGCGGGCTGTCGACCTCGGTGTATCACCAGCCGCAAACCGTGCTGGCCGCCGAATTGTTCTCCGAACCACCGATCAACCTGATGCCCGGGCGTATTGCCGGCAACGAAGTCAGTTTCGCCAATTTCGTGCACTTTCCGTTGAACGTCGATCTGCGTCCGGTGGGCGAGGGCGAATATCGCTTTGGCGTACGACCCAGCCATATCTCGCTGGTGCCGAGCAACGACGATGATCTTGAACTGGCGGTGACCGTTGAAGTTGCCGAGATCAGTGGCTCGGAAACCTTCCTGCACGTGCGCAACGAGCATTTCCTGCTGGTGCTGCACCTGCCGGGCGTTCACGAATACGACGTCGATGCGCCGATCCGCATCTACATCCCGACCCACAAACTGTTCGTTTTCGATGCGCAGGGCCGTCTGGTGCAAGCACCGGGCCGGCGTGTCGCGAGGGTTGCCTGATGGCCGAAATCCGTTTGCAACACCTCGCCCACAGCTACAGCAAAACCCCGAGCGGCGCTGAGGACTACGCGATCCGCGAGATGGATCACATCTGGGAGCAGGGTGGCGCCTATGCCTTGCTCGGCCCGTCCGGGTGCGGCAAGTCGACCTTGCTCAACATCATTTCCGGCCTGCTCAGCCCGTCCCAGGGCCATGTGCTGTTCGATGGCAAAGCGGTCAACGAGCTGACGCCGGAGAAGCGCAACATCGCCCAGGTGTTCCAGTTTCCGGTGGTCTACGACACCATGACAGTGTTCGACAACCTCGCTTTTCCCCTGCGCAATCAGGGCATGGCCGAGGCGAAAGTGCACAGCAAGGTGCAGGAAATTGCCGAAGTCCTCGACCTGCAGAATCTGCTGAGCAAGAAAGCACGCAACCTCACCGCCGACGAAAAACAGAAAGTCTCCATGGGCCGTGGGCTGGTGCGCGACGACGTCTCGGCGATTCTGTTCGACGAACCGCTGACAGTGATCGACCCGCACTTGAAGTGGAAGCTGCGACGCAAGCTCAAGCAGATCCACGAGCAGTTCAACATCACCATGGTCTACGTCACCCACGATCAGTTGGAAGCTTCGACCTTCGCCGACAAGATCGCGGTGATGTACGGCGGTCAGATCGTCCAGTTCGGCACGCCACGGGAATTGTTCGAGCGGCCCAGCCACACCTTTGTCGGCTATTTCATCGGCAGCCCGGGGATGAACCTGATCGAGGTGCAGCCGCAGCCCGGTGGCGTCGGTTTTGCTTCGACGCACTTGCCGTTGTCCGAAGCCTTGCAGCGCCATATCGAGCACGGCCAGTGGAAAAATCTCAAGGTCGGTATCCGCCCTGAGTTCATTCATGTCTGGGACGAGCCGTTCGATGACGCGATGCAGGCCAACGTCGTCCACGTCGAAGACCTCGGCACCTACAAGATCATGACCCTCAACCTCGACGGCGCGCCGTTGAAGGTGCGTCTGGCCGAGGACAAACCGGTACCGCAGGGCACCGCGTACATCAGTTTTCCGGCGCAGTGGCTGATGGTCTATGCCGATGAGTTTCTGCTGGAAGTCAGCGACGAAGAGGTGCAGCCATGAACAAGGTGCAGAACAACAAGGCCTGGTGGCTGGTGTTGCCGGTGTTCCTGCTGGTGGCGTTCAGTGCGGTGATCCCGATGATGACCGTGGTCAACTATTCGGTGCAGGACATCTTCGACCAGTCCAGCCGCTACTTCGTCGGCGCTGACTGGTACAAGCAGGTGCTGCTCGACCCGCGTCTGCACGACTCGCTGCTGCGCCAGTTCATCTATTCGGCCTGCGTGCTGCTGATCGAAATCCCGCTGGGCATCGCTGTCGCGCTGACCATGCCGACCAAGGGCCGCTGGTCGTCGGTGGTGTTGATCATTCTGGCGATTCCGCTGCTGATTCCGTGGAACGTGGTCGGCACCATCTGGCAGATCTTCGGCCGCGCCGACATCGGTCTACTCGGTTCCAGCCTCAATGCCATGGGCATCAGCTACAACTACGCGGCCAATACAATGGACGCTTGGGTCACGGTGCTGGTCATGGACGTGTGGCACTGGACCTCGCTGGTGGCGCTGCTGTGCTTCTCCGGTTTGCGGGCGATTCCTGACGTCTATTACCAGGCCGCGCGGATCGATCGCGCATCGGCCTGGGCAGTGTTCCGCCACATTCAACTGCCCAAGCTGAAAAGCGTGCTGCTGATCGCGGTGATGCTGCGCTTCATGGACAGCTTCATGATCTACACCGAGCCGTTCGTGCTCACCGGCGGCGGGCCGGGCAACGCCACGACCTTCCTCAGTCAGACGTTGACGCAGATGGCCGTAGGGCAATTCGACCTCGGTCCGGCAGCGGCGTTTTCGCTGGTGTACTTCCTGATCATCCTGTTGGTGTCTTGGCTGTTCTATACCGCCATGACGCACTCCGACGCCAACCGCTGAGGCCCGGCCATGAGCAAAAGAAAGCTGGTTCCGTTGCTGGTGTACATCCTGTTCCTGCTGGTGCCGATCTACTGGCTGCTGAACATGTCGTTCAAGAGCAACACCGAAATCCTCGGCGGCCTGACGCTTTTCCCACAGGCCTTCACGCTGGCGAACTACAAGGTGATCTTCACCGATCCGAGCTGGTACACCGGTTATCTCAACTCGCTGTATTACGTCAGCCTCAACACGGTGATTTCGTTGAGCGTGGCGTTGCCGGCGGCCTACGCGTTTTCACGCTATCGTTTCCTCGGCGACAAGCACCTGTTCTTCTGGCTGCTGACCAACCGCATGGCGCCGCCGGCGGTGTTCTTGCTGCCGTTCTTTCAGTTGTATTCGTCGATCGGCCTGTTCGACACGCACATTGCCGTGGCGCTGGCGCACTGCCTGTTCAACGTGCCGTTGGCGGTGTGGATTCTCGAAGGTTTCATGTCCGGCGTGCCCAAGGAGATCGACGAAACCGCCTACATCGACGGCTACAGTTTCCCTAAGTTCTTCGTGAAGATTTTCATTCCGTTGATCGGCTCCGGCATTGGTGTCACGGCGTTTTTCTGCTTCATGTTTTCCTGGGTCGAACTGTTGCTGGCGCGCACGCTGACCTCGGTCAACGCCAAGCCGATCGCGGCGGTGATGACGCGAACGGTGTCGGCGTCGGGTATCGACTGGGGCGTGCTGGCGGCAGCGGGGGTGTTGACCATCCTGCCGGGCATGCTGGTGATCTGGTTTGTGCGCAACCATGTGGCCAAGGGCTTTGCCCTCGGTCGGGTCTGAGGAGCTGATGATGGAATGGATGAGCTGGACGACACCGACCGCCGCGTTCTTCATCGGCATCGGTCTGATTCTGGTGGGCATGACCACCTGGGAATTGCGCTCGCCGAGTATCTTGCGGCGAGGGTTTCTGCCGATTGCCACGACCCGTGGCGATCGCTTGTTTATCGGTCTTCTCGGCAGCGCCTACCTGCACTTGCTGGTAATCGGCGTCACCGACTGGAGCATCTGGGTGGCGTCCGCGCTGTCCCTGGTGTGGCTGTTGGCTGTGATGCGTTGGGGCTAGCCGAATCGTTCGGCAACGCGGCTCCACAACTTAAACAGGAGGTCTCTATGTTCGATAAAAACAATAAGCTGCGACATAGCATTTCATTGGCAGCCATGCTGGCACTCAGCGGTTTGAGCGCGTCTGCCTGGGCCGACGCCTACGAAGATGCTGCGAAAAAATGGATCGGCAGCGAGTTCAAGCCCTCGACCCTGACGGCCGAACAGCAGCTGGAAGAATTGAAGTGGTTCATCAAGGCCGCCGAGCCGTTTCGCGGCATGGACATCAAGGTCGTTTCCGAGACCCTGACCACCCACGAATATGAATCGAAAGTGCTAGCCAAGGCCTTCAGCGAAATCACCGGGATCAAGCTCACCCACGACCTGCTGCAGGAAGGCGACGTGGTCGAGAAAATGCAAACGGTGATGCAGTCGGACAAGAACATCTATGACGGCTGGGTCAACGACTCCGACCTGATCGGTACGCACTTTCGTTATGGCAAGACCGAATCAATCACCGACCTGATGGCCAACGAAGGCAAGAACTTCACCTCGCCGACCCTCGACATCAAGGACTTCATTGGCATCTCGTTCACCACCGCACCGGACGGCAAGATCTACCAACTGCCCGACCAGCAATTCGCCAACCTGTACTGGTTCCGCGCCGACTGGTTTGAACGTGCCGACCTGAAAGCCAAGTTCAAGGAAAAGTACGGCTACGAATTGGGCGTGCCGGTGAACTGGTCGGCCTATGAAGACATCGCCAAATTCTTCAGCGAAGACGTCAAGGAAATCGACGGCAAACGCGTTTACGGGCACATGGACTACGGCAAGAAAGACCCGTCGCTGGGCTGGCGCTTCACCGACGCCTGGTTCTCCATGGCCGGCGGCGGCGACAAGGGCATTCCCAACGGGTTGCCGGTGGACGAGTGGGGCATCCGCGTCGAGGACTGCCACCCGGTCGGCTCCAGCGTGACCCGCGGCGGTGACACCAACGGCCCGGCGGCGGTGTTTGCCACCACCAAATACGTCGACTGGCTGAAGAAGTACGCGCCACCGGAAGCGGCCGGCATGACCTTCTCCGAGTCCGGCCCGGTGCCGTCGCAGGGCAACATCGCCCAACAGATTTTCTGGTACACCGCGTTCACTGCCGACATGACCAAACCGGGCCTGCCGGTGGTCAACGCCGACGGCACGCCGAAATGGCGCATGGCGCCATCGCCGCGCGGGCCGTATTGGGAAGAGGGCATGAAGCTCGGTTATCAGGACGTGGGTTCGTGGACGTTCATGAAATCCACGCCTGAGAAACAGAAACTCGCAGCGTGGCTGTACGCGCAGTTCGTCACCTCGAAAACCGTTTCGCTGAAGAAAACCATCGTCGGCCTGACGCCGATTCGCGAGTCGGACATCAACTCGCAGGCGATGACCGATATGGCGCCGAAACTCGGCGGTCTGGTCGAGTTCTACCGCAGCCCGGCCCGCGTGCAATGGACCCCAACCGGGACCAACGTGCCGGACTACCCGCGTCTGGCGCAACTGTGGTGGAGCCACATCGCCGAAGCGGCCAGCGGCGAGAAGACCCCGCAACAGGCGCTCGATGGCCTGGCCAAGGATCAGGACCGCATCATGGAACGCCTCGAGCGCTCCAAGGCCCAGGCCGTGTGCGCACCGAAAATGAACCCGGAACGCGACGCGCAATACTGGTTTGACCAGCCGGGCGCACCGAAGCCGAAACTGGCGAACGAGAAGCCGAAGGGTGAAACGGTGAGCTACACCGAGCTGCTGAAATCGTGGGCGGATGCGCGTAAGTAACAGCTCAAATACAGGAAGCGAACGGCACCGGAAGGTGCCGTTTTTTTTGCTGCCCGGTTTACCGTAATGGCGAGCAGGCGCACTCCTGCAGGTTGCGCTAACGCGTCTCTATCAACTCGCCCATCGCCGGGATGGCGCCTGTTAGTTCTTACAGTATCGGTAAACTCCAAAAGCACTCATTCTTCACTCAAAGGTGAGAAAGGACGCTTGTGGCCATGGCTTTTCATCACGACACCGCTACGCCGACGCTATCGGTCATCGATTCCCGTTCGCTGATGATCCGCAGCGTCGGCTATTGCCGGCATCCGGACTCGCCCGACATCGACCCGCGCATTACCCGGCATGTATTCAATGCAGCGGGGCGTCAGGTGGCATCGTGGGATCCGCGATTGTGGGGAACGGCGCCGGAGCCGAACCTGGCTACCACGTACGGATTGAGCGGGCAGGCATTGCTGACGGACAGCGTCGATGCCGGGTGGCAGTTGAGTCTGCCAGATCAGGCCCGCTCATTGCGTTGCTCCTGGGACGCCCGAGGTAGCGAATGCAATAGCGACTATGACGACCTGCAGCGCCCGATTGTTGTGACGGAGCAGGCCCGTGGCGAACCGCCTCGTGTGGTTGAGCGATTGAGCTATGCCGATGCGGATGATGTCTTTGCCCGGCACAATCAGTGCGGTCGCCTGATCCGCCATGATGACCCGGCAGGGTCCCGGCTCATTAACGACTATGGTCTGGCCGGTGCCGAACTGGTCGAATCGCGGCGCATGCTGACGGACCTCAATCTGCCCGACTGGCCTGGCGACCCTGAACACCGTGATGTGTTTCTGGAGGAGCAGTCCTACGTCACCCGCTACGTTTTCTTTCCCACGGGCGAATTGAAAGAGCAGACCGATGCCATGGGCAATGCCCAAACCTTCCATCACGACGTGGCGGGCAAACTGTCTGCGATGTGGCTTCACCCGGCCGGCGCGGATAGGCAACCCAAATGCCTGGTCACGGCTATCCGTTACAACGTGCACGAGCAGATCGAACATGAGACCGCCGGTAATGGTGTCACGACCCGCGCAGAGTACAGCCCTGAGGATGGTCGGCTGCTGAAGCTCAGCGCAGCCGTCGGCGAACAAACACCCTTGCAGAATCTGCATTACGTCTACGACCCGGTGGGCAATATCGTCAGCCTCGAAGACAAAACCCAGGCCGTGACTTACTTCAATCAGCAGCGCATCGAGCCAGTCAGCCGCTATCGCTATGACAGCCTGTATCAACTGGTTCAGGCCAAAGGCTGGGAAGTCAGCCAGCCTAGCCATGGCCCGGCATTACCGGATCTGCTGCCCACACCGCTGGACCCGAATCAGCGGCGCAACTACATCCAGACATTCAATTACGACGCGGCGGGCAATCTGCTCACCCGTCATCACAGCGATGCGCCGGTTTTTTCGATGTTTACCTCTGCTTACAGCAATCGAAGTCTGGGGCAGCGCGACGATGGCTCGCTGCCGGGAGAACCGCAGATTTCGGAAGGATTTGATCTCGCTGGCAATCAGTTGCAATTGCAGCGCGGGCAGGCCATGAGCTGGGATGTGCGCAATCAACTGAGACGAGTGACGCTGGTGCAACGCCAGGACGAGCCGGATGACGACGAAGTGTATGTCTACGACCGACCCGGGCATCGGTTGCGCAAAACTTGCCTCAGCCAGACCTCCGGGCAAACCCTGAAATCAGAAGTGCGTTATCTGCCGGGTCTTGAGGTGCATCGCGAAGCGAACGGAAAAGAGCGGCATGTGATCAGTGTCGAAGCCGGGCGGAATCAGGTGCGAATGCTGCATTGGCCTGATGGCGCGGAAAGCGATCAACTGCGTTACAGCCTGAGTGATCATCTGGGTTCCAGCCTTCTGGAGTTGGATGATGGCGCGGGGATTTTGAGCCAGGAACACTATTACCCGTTTGGTGGCACGGCGTGCTGGGCGGGTAAAAGTGCGTTGGTGGCGAAGTATAAAACCATCCGTTATTCGAGTAAGGAGCGCGATGCAACCGGGCTTTATTATTATGGATATCGATATTACGCACCATGGTTGCAGCGATGGGTGAATCCGGATCCAGCGTGGGACGTTGATGGGTTGAATTTATTTCGTGTATTGAGGAACTCGCCCGTTTCCCTGCGGGAGTACACAGGACTTAGTCCGGTGCCTCCAAACAACGTGACGCCTAAGCAAGAGCACCTTGATCAAGTTGATAATTTCTCAAATGACTTACCGCGTAACGCTCCTGATGAGATCCCAGAGATTAATACGGTGAAGGTCAATGAGGAGTTTTTGAGTCGCGTTTCTGATTATTTTCAGAATAACATTCGCCGAATTACGCAACTCAATACGCTTCTGGAGCACAAGCCTATAGACGCTGTAAAAATCAGCTCTGGCAGAATGATTTTTCCTGAGGACCATGGAAGTGACGGGCAGGTCATCAAGGACGAATTTATCAATGAATATCACCCGTCAGGAGTTTGGATTTTCAGAGGTAATTATAAAGAAAGCAAAACGAAGCAGTTTTTTGCAAGTGATGTTCAGCTGGTTCAGGCTGCATATATGGGTATAACTGATTACCCATCCATGATGATTCGTAATGAAGTGAAGAATAAGGAAACGTTGGCGGCAACCGAGAAATTTGCAAGTGATTCTATTGAGTTGAAAGAAGCTTTTTTCACAACGCCCAATGGGAAAAACACTGCGCAAATTTTGAAGGCTTTAGATATGGAAGCCACCAGCGTCAAAAGATCTGTTTCCCCTCATGCTGATTTTCCAAGTTTTTATATCGCTGTAAGACCGAAAGCGCGGGGCGGGATAGAAAAACCAGATCTTTGAGGAATCTGAAGCAGATGCTGAGTTGGTTCGGATTGTTACCTTGATCCCGTGAGTTACTTAAACGAGGAATCAACGATGAAACTTGCCCGACTCAGTGCTTTCACAGTCGTCTGACGATCTCTTCCGTGGCCCTGGCCAAAGGCGGCGTTATGAGGATGAGCCAAGTGCAAAAAAATCTATGCATGGGCAAGCCTCATTGCGCTTGCAGGCTACCTCGCGCGCAATGGGGTCCGGGTTCATGGTGTTTTTTTTGAGAACACAATGAAGTTGCCCGTCGATCGCCCCTTATTGCCCGGCGCACCTGCATCCATCAAAACCACATCGGATTGATCAATCACACCCAGCGCGCTGGAGTCCCCGCCGTCCAGATTGACCGACCAGCCTGGCACCGCATTTAAACGGTCGATTCTGGCCATGACCTGTGCCCATTCCGGCAACGTAAATCCGGAGGAGTCGTCGCCACGGCGACTGTCTCCGATTCCAATCACTAACCGTGTGCGCTCTGGCGCGTTACTCTGGCCGGATGCAAGGCTGATCGCCGAACGGTTGTTTGGCCGGTTGGCATGTCCCAGTTCTCCTGGGATATTGCTCTGGGAATCGAACTGGAACCTGGGTTGCTCAAGATGTTGTTGGGTAAATACAGCTCTACCGTCGCGGGCAAGCAATGGACCTGTCTGGATGAACGATCCATCACCCATTTTCAGATCGACATAGGTGTCAGCGTAGCCAGCAGGAACGGGCACGGAAGGTTTGTACTGGCCATCGATGAAACTGGTACCGATCGAAGCCCATGAAGGGTTCTGCGTGGAGGCTCGTTGGCCGTGGTTATAGAAGCCACCGTTGAGGAAGGCCGTCCACTTTGAGTCAGGTGTACTGATCGCCTGATTCAAATCGGCTGCAGAAGCTGTTTTCAGCTGTACAGGTTCATCACCACCGACTATTCGGCCTTCGTAACTCGAATCAATTGATAGATAGAAAAGTGTTCGGTCACGTTTGAAACGGCGCGACAGATCAATACCCGCCTGCGCGAAAACCTCAGCGCTTCCCTGGAGGGCGACAGCGATTATGCCGGGAGCTATTGTGACGATGTCTCGGTCTTCACGCTGATTCAAGACGCTGTCGATGGCAAACTTCCATAATCCTTGAGCTCTTTTGGAGTCCAGTCCGTCAGGGTCAATGTTAGTGACCGGATTGCTGTCGACAAACTGAAAGTAATTCAGTCCGGCCGCGTCTGCAGCCGGATCAGGGTTTAACCAGCGCTGGAACCAAGGAACGTAGTATCGATATCCATAGTAATAAAGCCCCGTCGCATCCCGCTCTTTGCCCGAATAACGCACGGTTTTATAACTGACGGACACAGCTTCCCCGTTGGCCCACGCCGTGGCGCCAAACGGGTAGTAGCATTCCTGAGAGATGACGTTGGCGTTTTGATCCAGTTCAACAGTGCTGGAGCCCAAGTGATCCGTCAGGTTGTAACGCTGTTGATTGTTGCTGATCGGCGCTGGAGGGGCGCTCGGCCAATGCAGTACACGTGTACTACCGCCTCCGGTCGAGACGACGATGATATGCAGCTCCTCACCAGTACCACTGTGAGTGTGAATTTCCAGTCCAGGCAAATAACGGGTTTCGATAATGTTGGTCTGGCTATGGGTCTGTAGCGCGCGCACCTTGCGCACGCGCATGCCGTCGGCGCGATAGACATGACGTTCACAGTCGTCGTCAGTGCCTCTGCGTGTTACCGCTCGTACTTCGCTTAATTGATTGCGCACATTCCAATGCAGTACTTGGCCGGGTTGCAGGGTCAGCAGATTGCCGTTGGCATCGAAGCTTCGGCGAAAGTCTTCGTCTTCTGGTTCCACGCCTTCGCGTACCGGCAGGCAGCGGTTACCGTGAGCATGGGCGACCAGGCGATGCCCCGGGTTTTGCTTACCAACGTGAATCAGCTCCAACAAATTATGCCCGGCATCGTAGCGATAACGCTGACGATAATGACTGGCGGCGGTGGGATTATCGGGGGATGAAGACGGGCCATGGTTCCCGGGACTCGCTTCCCAGCCTGTGGCTTCGATGAGTCGGGCAAGGCTGTCGTAGCGGTAATAGTTGATCGGTTCGATTCGCTGATTGGCAAAAAAGCGGCACGGCAGGGCAGCGTCTTCGATGCGGGTGACGTTACCTGCCGCATCGAACGCATAACGTAGATCCTGTAAGGGTTTATTCTCGCCCAGCCGTGCCAGTTTGCGATTCAGACAGCCGTCTTGGATGTCGTAATGAAAATAATTGATCAAACCGTTGCCGGTAGATTCCTTTTCCACCTGACCGCTGGCGTTATATTGGATATCGCTAATCAGGGCTGTTGCACTGATATCAGCTTTCAGCTGTACACCGGCCTCGCGCAACTGACCGGTGAGCGTGTATCTGAAGAACTGCTGGTTCCCCTCGCCATCCGTCTGTTTGATCTGTTCGCCCCTCGAACTGAAATCCCAAGTAGTCCTTGAACCCATTCCTGTTTCAAGCAACTCATCGCGCTCGTTCGCAAGTGCTGGCCAGTCTGGATCTTCCAGCTTGCGCAGAAAATGCCGAGTCTGCTGCACAACCCCACCCGTCAATCCGAACTGTTCGAACAACTGTGTGCCGGCCGGATCGTCGTGCCGTATCAGTTGCCCGCACTGGTTACGTACGGCGAACACCGGATCGCTGCCGCCATATCCATAACGTTCCGCGCACAAAGGCTGACAGTCGCGGGGGTGTTCAAACAGTGCCAGTGGCCGCAGTTGTTCGTCGTACTCGATTGTGCGTTGGCTGCCCCGGCCATCCCAACCGTGCAGCGCTTGACGCGCTTCACCCAACAAGCTGACGCGCCACCCGGCATCGACACTCTGCGTAGTCAGGACCTGTCCGGTCAGTGAATACGCCGTGATGAGGTTGGCCGGGGCTGACGTGTCGGCGAACGAACGTGGATCTCGCTGAGCCACCAACCGCCCGGCAGCGTCATGGTGACGGGCGGTGATGCGCGCCTCAGGCTCGCTGGCGTCCTCGCGCCAATAGGCCACCTGGCGCACCGGCAAACCACGACTGTCGATGGCGGCGAGGTTCGGCGTCTGTGCATGGATGCCCGGATTCATGACCACCAGTTACGCCTCCGTTGTTCCGGTGGTGGCTCGAACAAATCATTTTCGTCGAAGGCCACGTTGCACCAGATCCAGTACCAGATTTCCCGGCGCAGGTTTTTCATCGTCGGCTGATTGCCCTGCAGCATTTTTTTCGCCAGCACGGTTTCAGTCGGGCGGCCCGCGGCGTCATAGAACTGCTGATCATGAAAGGCATGCGCGCGCATTGAGCGGTCATTGATGTAGCGCGGCTGATCGGCGAAATAGGGTCGGTAGATCCGCACTTTTTCACCTTTGTTGTTGTACTCCACCGGTTCGCTGACGCGCCAGCGTCTCGGCACCTCGGCTTCTATCGGTTGGCCCTCGGCGTCGAGGATCAACTCGCCTTTTTCATCGACCTGCCAGGATTTTCCCGGCTCGACTTCCTGCTTGGTCTGCAACGGGCGGCCGAAGCCGTCGAGGCAGGCGATACTGACCCGAACCTGCAGCTCGGGGTCGTCGGGGTACCGGTCCGCCAATAGCGTGACGTGGTACACCGGTTCGCGTTGCGCGGCGTTGATCTGCTGCTGCAGCAGCGTCTCGTTGGCGTCGGGATTTTCCAGGCCTGCGAGGTGCTGTCGGGCGTGGTCGCACAAGTGCCCGCTGGGCAGTATGAAGCCTCGATTCTTCGCCCACGTTATCCAGTCCTCGGTGAGCGGCGTGACGCTGGAAACGCGGCCCATCCAGCTGAACGTGTCCCAGAAACCGGCGCTGGCAAACCGGCCGATGGCGTTTTTCGGGGCGGCAATGGCAATCATCGGATCGCGATCCGGCGGCGGCACGTAGCTGCTCAGTGGGTCGAAGCCCATCGGCTCGCCCAGCTCGGTGCCATGGAAACTGCTGACCAGTGGCTCGCCGAACGCGTTGTAGCGCGCCTCCTGGATATTGCGGTTGGCGTCCTCGATGGCCGCCGGCAGAAAGGTGCGGTAATCCACGTCGAGGCTGCGGGTGGTACAACCGTCGGGCAAGGTCACGGCGGTGGTCAGGCACCCGTACGGGTCATAGCTGATCAGGGTTTCGCCGTGACTGCGGGTTTCGCGGTATTTCTCCACGTTATAAAAGCGGTCGAACCCGTGGTAAGTGGGGAAGCTTCGGTGCACCGACCACAGGTAGTTTTTCGCATCGTCCGGATCGGCGATTGCTGTCTCGGCGGCTGCCGGCAAAAACAGCGGCATGATGTGATAGCCGACTTCTGGCGATTCGAGTTTTTCTTTCAGATTGAAGGGCATTTCGCCGTCGGCATTCTTGAGTTTGTCGTAAGCGCTCAGGGCGACGGCATCCAGTTCCGCCGTTTCCAGATAACCGGGTAAACCGGCAAAGGTGGCCTCACCGGGTTCCAGCGTCTGGGCGCTATCCGGGTTGATGTAGCGCTGCAGCGACTGGCCGGCCAGCACGGCCTGTTTCGCCCATTCGCCATCGTCGCGGCTCATCTGCAAAAAATGTTCGTGATTGATGTTTTGCGCACTCAGCGCGTTTTTTTCCAGCACCAGCACGTTGCTGCGCTGTTGGAAGGGCAGACCCAGGCGCCAGGCCTCGATATCCGGCAGGTGGATCGGTAGCGCTCTGGTTTGCCTCAGATACCATTTCTGTTGGGCATTGTCATGGGCGTCCCGCCACCAGCTCTGCTGATATTCATCGATGAACGGTGGCGTGTCGGTGGGGACCCTGCGTCGCGGGTAGTTCACGGTGAAACCATGCAAGCTGCTGCCGTAAGCGTCCCACTCAAGGCTCAGTTGGTGCCGGCACAACGGATCGTCGGCCAGCGATGGCTCGTATTGATAGCTTAGCGATTCCAGATCCAGCGGCAAAATGACGGCGTAGGGCTGATGCTTGCCTTTGGGCCGTATTATCCGCGCGCCGTAGCGATGCTCCTGAACCACATAAGGCACGGCGGTATCCGGGTTATCGTCCGCTGCGTAGATCTCCGAACGCAGCACCCGGCCGCTCAGGGTGCGAGCGATCTCTCGGGCGCTGTCGTCATCGGCCACAGTGAAGGATTGTGCCGCACCGTCATTGACGTGGTAGTTCTGCAGCAAAGTCGGCTTGAGTTCGACCGCTTCAACGTCGCCAGCGTAGTAACCGCTTCTCGGCGGGTCGATCGCCTCGCCGGTGTGAAACCAGGTCTTGCTGAGGATGGGGGCGGTGAAGCCGACGGTCGCACGCTCGGCCACCGTTGCTTCGGTGTCGTTTTGCAGCAACAAACGAAAACCGCGAAATTCGCGCTCGAAGCGGTCGTAGTAGCCGCCGCGATAACGAAAAGTCTGCGTCAGGGTGTTGCCGGTGATCTCGTCGTGCTGGGTCTGCCGGCTCACCAGGTGCATGGCCAGCGGCAGCGCCGACGCCGGATGTTCAATGCCAGCGGCTTGCTGCTCGCGTTTTTCGTCCAGCCATTCCTGCGCCGAGCTGCGATAGGTCACGCCGCTGCTGGCGCCCATGTTGTTGCAGCTGCGGTTCAACAAATAGGGCTTGGCTTTGATGAAGTCGCAGCGCCAGTGCCGTGGCGACATGTGCGGCAATGTCACGATCAGGCTGGAGCAGCCCACACCTTGCAAGTCGGCGGCGCTGACTTGCCAGAGCGAGTCGTAGGCCAATCCCTGCGGCCAGGCCAAATCGACGGAGACTTGTTCGAAACCTTTACCGGCGTGGTTCATGAACACCCGCAGGCGTTCGGTTTCCAGGTAGATCAGATCGGCCGCGCCCGAACCGTCGAGGTCGGCCAGCAGCACCTGTGACGCGTTGAACTCGCTGTAGGCGAAGGGCAGGGCGCACAGCACGAAGCCCTTGCCGAACCGTCCACGTCCCAGATTCGGCCAGCATTTGACTTCATCGTGGCGGATGCGCACCAGATGTTGCTGACCACTGCCCAGCACATCGGCAAATGCCACGAGTTCGGTTGGCGAATTGCTGAGCACGGGCAGGTCATCGTCTGTGCCTGTGGCAGTTTTTTCGGTATGAGGCACATCGACGCCGGCGGCGAACCCGGCGGCGCGACGGTTGGCATACAGACGTACACTGCGCGGGCCGATCAGCGTCAGGTCGCTCAGACCGTCACCCATCAGATCCGTCATTTGCGCCATCGAGTGGGAAAATTCGGCCGGGAACGCATCGAAGGGCAGAAAACCAGACCAGTTGCGCTGCGGGTCGAGCGTGAAATAACCGCACATTCCTGGCGCGACGAGCAGCCAGTCGAGCCTGCCGTCGCCGGTCAGGTCGGTCAGGGATTGATGCACCGGTTTGTCGCGATCCGCCGTAGGCGCATGTTCCAGGCGTTGCCAGTCGCTGTAGTCCACTTCATCGCCGCCGGCCTCTGCGCGCAGTGGCTCACGGTAATACCAGGCCTGGTCATAGCGACACAGCACGCCTGACAATCCCTCGCCGTACAGGTCGACCATTTGGTATTGCTGGCCGTCATTGAGCCCGGGCATGTCGGGAAATCTTGTCCAGCCCTGCACGGTCGGCTCGAGATCGAATGTGTTGTAAGCGAACTCCATCGGTGGCCGGCTTTCGATCTGGCCGAGGCCGTCATAGGCCTGTTGGTGCGCGGCACTGAGCTGGTTGTAGCCCAGCGGACTGCAGCGGTATTGCAGCAGCAGGCGCTGCACCAGCACCGGGTCTTCACCCAGTTCGGGAAACTGATGAAACATCAGCACCTGACGGCAGAGACGCCGCGTCCCCAATTCGAAACCGTAGGCGTAAATCCAGAAGGGGTCACTGCGCTCGGGCCAGATCTGTTGTTCGGCGAAGGTCGGCACCTGTTGCAGATCGGTGCTGCGCTCGCCGTAATCGAACAATAGCTGACAGTGCCACTGCGGCGGTTCCCGGCGACCGGCCTGCCAGGCGTACAGGTGCGGATCAGCGGTTACATTGAAGTAGCACACGCGGCTGAGGTAACGCTGCGCACGGTAATCGCGAAACTGCGGTGCGACAGGCGCTTCGGTGTCGGCCTTGTATTGATAAACAATGTGCTCGCCGCAGGTATTGAGGCTTTCGTCGATCAGCCAGACCCCGACTCGCTGCGGATCACTTGGATCGGCGCGGCGTGACAGGGCCGTGCTGCCATACATGTGCAGACTGCCGTCGGCACCGTGGAGCAGCCAGAAACCGGGCGTGTCGGCGGCGCTCGACCAATGCTCGATCAGGGTGAACGCGCCTTCGACCCGCGGCCAGTGGCGCACGACGGCGTAAGCAGTGGTCAGGGGCAGGCCGTTGTAGGAGCTGGCGCTGCGAGAAATCAGCGTGCCGTCGCTTTCATTACGCTCGGGCATCCATACGTCACCGTCAGGCCCGACCACCTCATCAGTGCCGTCATACGCTGGCACGCCTTTGACCGTGCGCAGGGTGACTGCATTGACCGTCAGTTGCCAGCCAATCCCGCAGGGGCTGTTGCCGGTGCCGCTGCTGTAACCGAGCCCCAGCGCAGGGGCAAAACCGCGCCCGGGGGAAATCGGTAGCGGCAACTCCAGCGATGCGGTGCCCTTGGTGCCCACACCGGCCGAGCCCTTGCCGATGCTCTGAATGGCACCGCCGCCCTTGGGCAGGGTCGGGGTGTTGATCTGCATTGTCGGGGTTTGCGGCTGCTCTTGTTGGTTCATAGCGAACCGCCTTCGCAGCGCGCGGTGTAGCTCACGTGCACAATGATATCGGTGAGGGATTTGAGCATGAGCTCTTGAGATTTGTCGTTCGGAAACGTCAGGCTCCAGGCAGAAATGGCCCCGGTGTACTCGAACGGCAGGTAGCGTTCGTCCTGGAAATTGAGCTGGAACATGCCGTTGTCCTGCAGCGAAGTCGACAGGGCAATCTGCTGGCTCACCCGCAGATTATCCCTGGTAGCGACGCCCGGTGTGGCGGCCATTTCCACCTTGCTGCGAGTCTGTTTCAGCACCGCGCAAATATCCTGATAAGGTCCGATTACACCGGGCAGGGTCACGCTGATGGTCTTGATGCGGCGCAGATAATGATTCTCTCCGGCGTAATCATCCTCGAACATTTTGTGCGTCAGTTCGAATTCGCATTTGCCGTCGTTTTCCAGCGAAGTCTTGATGTCGGTCCAGGCTTTATTCAGGGAGGCATCGGGGTCCTTGGCCTTCAATTCTTTGAGCGATACGGTTTTTCTGATTTCCAGATCGCGGCGGTTGTGCTGCAAGTAGCTGCTGTACATCTGCTGCAGATTCATTTTCAACACTTCCCCCGCACCGAGGCCGCGGTAGGTGGCATTCCACGCGCCGGGGCGGACGAACGACTGGGTGAAATTGCCCATCTCGTATTGCCAGCAGGCTTCGGCGGCCTGGCACAGAGACTGCGCAGTGGTAAAGGCAGTGCTGTAGAAACCGGCGAACTTGCTGTTGAGCCAGTCGTAGGTCTGGGATTTGCTGAAGCGGTTGCTGCTCAGCAGGAAGTCATGGGTGGCCTTGGCCTGGTTGAGTGCCGTTTGTGCCTGGCGCAGTTGCAGTTGGGTGGCCTTGTGTTGTTCTTCGAAGACGGCGAGTTGGGCCTTGATTTGTTCGGCTTCGAGTTGTGACTGGTCGTGGGCTTGGGTCCATTCCTGAGTGCGGCGCCGGAAATATTCGAGGCGGTCGGTGAGCTGAGCAGCGGTATAAAAACCCGATGAAACTCCAAATAAAGTTTCCGCGACGTCGCGGAATGAGCCTTCCGGACGTACACCACCGCTGGCTGTGCCGATGATGTTGGGTGCGTTTTTCAGGTTTTCTCCATACGCTAGGACGAAGTGGCCAGCGGCTTGAGCCGCCCCCCCCAGAAAATGGAATGCTGTCACCGTTTTTTCCCAGTCGCTGACGCCGTCGTCCACCAATTTTTTATAGTAGGCAACCCTGCCCTTGATCATCGTCTGACTCGCCAGCAAAACCTCCTTGTTTTTCTCATCAATCTTCATGGCTTGCGCTTGTATATCCACTGCCACCTTCGCCAGATTCCACGCTTGTTGCTGTTGCAGTTCCAGGTATTGCGCCTGCTCCTTGCGCTCAATCAGCGACAACAGCGTCGAGCCGAACTGGATCACGCTGTCGACAGCGTTCTGCGCCAAAGCGAACATGAAACTGAAGCGGTAGTGAGGAATCTGCGGCGTCAACAACCGACTCAGCGCTGCGCCGGACAAACCCTGGCCCCAGGCATTGAGCAGGGCGCGCGGATCGAGCGGTGTCGCGAACAACGGCAGGTGCAGGGGCGCGCCGGCCATGTCGAGGTTGTGGCGCAAATTGTACAAGCGACTCTCGGCTCGATCCCAGCGCTTGATCAACTCGGGATTGAACGGACGCCGCAGATAGGGATTGTCGACGCTCGTCAGCGATGTGTCAGCGCCATACGGCCTCAGGCACAAGAGCGGTGCCGGCTCGGAGTACGGGGCGGTGCCGATGCGCAGTGGCGGTTGCTCCTGCAGTTGCCGCTGAGCAGTAATAAGCTGTTGTTCGAACTGGCGCAGGTCGTTATTTTCCGCTGAACTCAATGCCTCCAGCGTAACCGGTACCCAGTCGTCGGCCTGGCGCACATCGGGGCGTGGGCCGAGCAAATCGAGAATGTGCACATAGCGTAATTTGGCTTCCGCCAGACCGTCCGGGGTCAGCTCCCCATAAGCCTGGTCAGCCTGATTGCTCTCGATATCGATGTAGAGGCCGTATAAGGCTTTTTTGAAATGCACCGGAAAGCTCAGGGCAATCTGATGCGGATCGTCAGGGTAGAGAATCGCCTGGCTGGGGTCTGCCGGGCCGGGCCACACCGGTTGCTCCAGCGGTACGGCCTGCCAATAACCAGGATGCCCGGGGTCAGCGCTTTGCCGCGCCGGATTGAACAGATAAGCCAGCCAGTGTTTCGCTTCGTCGTATTGCTGTTCCTCATTCAAGCGGTACGCCACCAGCCACGGCAGGTACAGAAACAGCTCAAGGAAATACAGGTAGTACGCCCCCGAGAAATCCATGGATTGCGCACCGAGGCCGTCGGGGATCGGCGGTTCAGTGTGTTGTGTCTGGGTTTCCCAGCTCAGCAGGTTGTCCATGCCGCGCTCGGCAAGGTTGATCAATTGCCGGGCGAAGGTGGTGTTCATGCGCACAGGCGCCCTGACAACTCCTATGGGTTTATGACCGTCGCTGAAATGAATACTTGAACCGCTGAAGTCAATGAACTGCGCTTTGCCCAGTGAAGCGCTGTCCCCCAGAGACGGGTTGTTCACGCCGTTGATACTGGGGGCTCTTGGCAAGGCCGCAGAGAGCACTTCGCCCCAGCCGACGGTCAGCATTTTCAGGGCTCCGCCAACCAGTGTGCTTGTCAAAGGAGAGCGGTCGTAGACGAGTACCCCGTAGATAAGCGGAATTTTCACGTCCTTTGGTTCGAGTGGCCATGTACCAGGCCAGCCTTCGGGTTGCAAGGTGGACTGATCGATGGAGAACGAATAGGTCAGGGTCGAATCCAGTGGAAGGACATCGACCACTTGAGTCTGAGCGAGCAGGCGCATTCCGGAAAAGGTTTCCGGAGGCTGGTCTGGAATGAAAGACAGAGGATGAGCAATGAAGAACCGGTACCCGTGTCCCCACGAACCGCTGGCATTACGAACAGCGGGTTCATGAAGCGGTATTTCCGAAACGCTGGTGGTACGTCGCCAGAAGGTTTTGAAGAAGACGTCTGCGCCTGTCATCAAGTGGTAGAGGATTTCCCGGTTCGCCCACTTGCCTGCCACGCAAGCGGTTGCTCCCTTTGCAGTGGCAGGAACTCTGAACTCGGTCGGTAAGTTGAAGTCCGTAATCAGACTTCGAAGAATATCGGGCCTTCCTGTAAAGCAAAAAGCTGCATCGTCTACGTCCATGAAGTCAGTGCCTACCGGCTGGATAGTTGAGCCTGGAAGCAATGTAACCCAATCGTTATATACATCGGCAGGGTCGAATCTTAGCGTTATCTTGAACAACAAGGTCGAAGTGTCTGGGACGTCATAAACAAGGATTTGCAATTCTCGATAAGGTATAAAACCAGATTCCAGTCTTACAGTCAGCTCTATGTCGGAGTTGCTCCGGTTGTAAATAAGGTCGACATTTTTTTCGCTGGTCCTGATGCGTGATTGCCAGCCACTGAAATTCCAGGTGTCGATCTCTTTGGCGGGAGTTTGATGCACTACGCTACCAAACTCAGGCGTGCCGGACGGCAGCCAGTATTGGAAGCGCCCCGCATTTTTTTCCTGAAGGGCAAATGTATTGCCAATCAGTAAAACATGGGGTTGGCTGTCCTCAGCCACTATCTCGGGAATTGCCATATCCACTTCGGTGACAATTACCGCCCCTGATAACGGAAACAGCGGCGTCGTGTTGAAGTTCTTGTCAATACGCACCGTTCGCAGGAAATCATATTTGTCGGTACTCGGTTCGCTGCTGCCCTGATAATGTGAATACAACATGAGAACCATCGACTCCGGGGACGTCGAGTGGTCATACACCGCGATGGTTTGAGTCTCTTGTTGGATCTCTTCTATTGGTCGATCAACCAGTGCCTTGGTCGTGCAATAACTCTCGATGTAAGCCCGCGGCGTACTCCAACTGTCATCGTATTTCTTGTAACTGGCATACAAGCGAAAGCGTGGGTGGGATTTCAGAGTATCTGCAGCTCTTGTCCCTGGTTCTGCAGATTCAAAGGCGTCATCATCCTGAAGTTCAACCTCGGCCCATACGATGAACAAGCGGTTGTTGAACCAGCACGGGCGAATGGTATGTTCCAGCGCTTTCTCAGAGATTGGCACATTGGCCTTTTGCCAATCCAACCAGGCATAGGGTAGCGGTTTGTCGTATTTGACCGGGGTTTCATCAGGCGTGCCAGCCGGGTGTTTCACCGCACGTTGCGACATGTCCAGCGAGCGCCAGTAATAAGCGTTTTCCGCTGGTGACTTGCCGACAAAGTAATAGGTGCTGTTGGCGAAATCTTCACCGTCGATATAACCGTTGCAAACTTTCAGATTGGCAACTTCTTCAAACCGCGCCAGGTAGGCGAGCACGGCGGTCTGCACGGTCTCAGGCTGAATTTGCGCCTGATTGAGGTCGTTTTCCAGCTGCTCGAAACTGGCGGTCTTGGACAGGCGCAGGGTCGGGTCCAGATAAATGTCTGGAAAATGGTGCAACTGCTGTATCGCCGACCAGATCGGGTAGCGATTGAGCCCGTCGCGCCAGGTTTTGCTTTGTTGGGGCGTGAGGCTGTCATTGCTGTAACCGGGCTCCATGTTGAGGAGCAGGCCGTTGATCAATTGCTGATAACTGGCAATCGCGCAGGCTACCGGACTGGTCGGAACATTCTGGGTGACCAGCACATCAAGTAACCAGTACTCATAAAGGTCGTTGGCTGTCTTGATCTGCAGGTTCAGTTTTTGCTCGATGAGGTATTCATCGTTAGGCACGGCTTCGTGCAAATAAAGCGCGAGCATCACGTCACGCAATGCTTCGTTGAGAGGCGCGTCAAAAGAGTTCGTCATCATCGTTCCTTAGTCATTGGCCATTGCGGCAGCGGCGGCGGAGTGAGTGGCCATGACCGCTTGACCCACGGCTTTCCAGTCCTCCAGCGAGCTGGTGTCGGTCAGATCGGTGGCTTGCAGCAGCGCGGTAGCGGACAAACCGCTGGCCTGGCAGGCAGCCTGGCAGCGCCGTACCCAATCCACGTGAGCCATGGAACTGGCGCGTTCGTCGGGCAGAATGTCGGTCAGTGTGCTGATTTCCGCCTCCGACCATTCCAGCAGGCGGGCCAGCGCCGCATTGGCGGTTTCGCTGGCGAGCTGGCGCAACGCCTTGTTCTTCAGTTGTTCCTTGGGTGGGTTGGCACAAGTGAAGTAGCTCAGCAGGCTGTCCTCCGGTTGGCTCTGGCTATGGAACCAATGACTGAAACGCTCGAGCAGGTAGAGGTCGGAGAGCGTTGGCTCGCCGCCGCTGCTGTTGTATTGCTCACCACCGAGCCAGGCCGGGTTGACGACAAACGCGCGTAAGGCGCTATTGCTCAACCGCAGTTCGACGATGATTTGCGCGTGGCGCGATACGCGCTGGAAATGCTCGATAAGCCCCTCCAGCGTGTCCTCCAGGGCAGCGAGCAAAATGCTGTAAATCGAAGAGTGTGCCCAATGAATGACCGCGTTACAGCGATCTGCCGGGAGTTGCGCGGTTTCCTGGAACAGGCCTTCGAGCAGTTGGCTCTGATGGTCATGGGCGCGGAGCAGCAACTCGATGAGTTTCGCAGCGCATGTGGCTTTGATTTCGGGCTGCAGAATCAGGTGCTCGAGCAATGACGCAACTCCAGTCTCCAGCCAGCCGATCGGTTCGTCCATCAGCGTCAAAGGCTTGTCCAGGCCAGCTATCAGTCCTTCGGAACTGATCAAGTCGTGATCATCGAGTAACTTGAACCAATTGATTTCACCCCCAGAGTCGCCATTTCTGGGCGGAAGTCCCAACGCTGCGACTTGTTCTCTGGTGATCAGGCTTTGGCGTGTGTCGCGCTGTAATTTCACCAGTCGCGCATGCAGATCGTCAGACAATGTCTCTTCAGTTAAGCGGGTGCGGCAAGCATCCTCCGGTGTATCGGCACGCAGCAGAGGGGGCGGCCCCAAGCGCTGCTGCAAGCGATCAACGGTTTGCTGGCTCTGCTTGAGCCAGTCAAACGCCCAGTGCAAAATCATCAGCACATCGAGGATGTCGGGTGCTGGCGTTTCCGCCCTGGCACTCAAACGGCCACCGACCAACGCAGTCAGGAACGCTTTGCCTCCCAGCAGTTTCGCCAATGTCAGCACCTCGGCCACCGAGTGGCCAAATAGCTGCGCCACCAATGTCTGACGGTAGAGCGAAGAGATAGTCGGCAAGTCGCGGCGCAGTGAGCCCAAATGCTCGTTGGTTTGCGCGGCAATCAACAAGAAAGAATCGTCGGTCGGCTGGACTTTCAGGCCGGCGCACAACTGCAGCACGGTTTTCAGCGTGGCGGCATCGCCGGATGCCAGATCGATAACGCTTTGATCGAGAATCAGCGGCGTGTCGAACAACTGGACGCGATTGAACAACTGATCGAACAACGGCACCTGGTCCTTGCCACTGGCATAGGGGCTGAGGTCGTGCATCAGCGCTGCGAATTGTTCAGGTTCTATGAAGTAATGATGGTTGAGGTAGCGATAGACGCCTAGCGCACGCAGGGTATTTTCGTTGAGTTCCATGCCCAGGTTGGCTTCGCCTTCGGCACGTATGGCGCTGATGATCAAGGTGTCGAGATGGGCGAAAGGAATGCCGGTCCAGCGATGCAGGCGGGCCATTCGCTGCAGGCGATCGAGACGGTCCAGCGAGACTTTGGTCAGGCGCCATTGTGTGCTGTCCGCCGACGCTGTCTGCTCCAGCCCGATGGCGTTGTCCGAGTCATCGTGCAGGACTTTCTCGGGAGACGTTTCCTGCTCACGTTCGTACAGCTCGGTGCCGGGTCCGGTGCCATTGACGTAACAGGCGCCGTAGCGATCCGGATAGGAAAACTCCGATACCTTGTCGGTGGCTCGCCGTTGCGCACCGACGTTGCGGGCTGGCTGCAGGTCACGGCAACTCGGCGACACGCGCACCTCGAACCTGCGGCGAGCCACCAGTTGCTCGACCTGCACCGCGTTCAATCGGGTGTGTTGCATGAAATTGGTCAGCAAGGTCAATTGCCATACAGTCGAATCGCTGGTGGCCTGGAGACCGTAGCTTCTTTTGAGAAAGTCCTGCTCTGCGCTTGTCAGGCTGTATTGCTCATCCAGCGTCAGGGCGAAGCGCTGCCTGGCCAGACGGACCGGTTCGGCCGCGGTTCCGGTGAAGGTGATCAGTTCAAATCTGGCGGTATATCCCTGTTCTGTGGGCGTCGGGAGGGTGGGCGCCTTGAAATGCGCAATGATGGAGCTACCGGCAGCGTGCAGACGATTTACCAGCCATCCATCCTTTTGCGAGGCCGGGACGTTTGAGCTCAGATCGATACTGGCGAGCTGGGGGCCGGCGTCTTTACGAAAAGCCAGTGACACTGCGGTTACAGCGCCATTTGCATCGGTGGGCGCGTCTGCCAACGGCGTCACATTCGCGATATCTGCCTGCCCCGAGAGCAGCAGATAACATCTGCTCTGCGTGGTATGCGGCGGCAGATAGGCGGTGAGGGGGCTTTCCCAGCCATCGATCAGATCACTGCGGGTCAGATAAAAATCACTGAATACCGAGGGTTCGATCAGCAATTGCTGTTGTTGTGGACTCAACCCGCACAGCAGCCGTTGCGCCTGTGACGCCAGTTGCTGTAACTGCCCGTAATCGTTGGTTGCCTCCTGTTTGATCGGAAGCAACAGGCTGGCCAGGTAATTCAATTCCCCCAACTGAGGCTTTTTATCGTCAAGGCCCAAACGGCATTGGTGGTGATAAAAGTTGTAAGGCAATTCGAACGGATAGCGCCGCTCGGCCAGGACTTCATGGATAGAACGAACTTTGTCGGCAGGATTGCGATCCAGCCACGCACGTAAATGAAGCTCCAGTACCTCGTTGACGATTTCCAGCATCGGCCTCGGCGTGAAGGTGCTCTCGTGAGTGATCAACAGGTCCTTCAAATCAGGACGACGCTTTTCCATCAAGAGGCGCAGGGCGTCGGTACTGGTATCTTCCAGCTGGCTGGCAAATATTCTCAGTGCAGATAAATAAGCGACAGGTCCGGTCGCGTCGGCAATAGCCCCCACCTCGCAGTACTCGTCCCAGTTCTCCTTGAACTGCCCCTGAAAAGTCGGACCCGACGGCACCAGTGCGCGAAGGCCACTGCGTCGGGCCAACTGCTGAACTGTCCCTGAAGAGGTTTTGTATTCACGATACAAACGCGCAATCAATGCCGCGTATCCCATCGCGTTGTCGTAAGCCAGGTCAGCGTTGGCATCACTGTACCGGGCAAGCTGACGGGCGAATGCCGCCTTGGGCAACAGCACGATATCGAAGACCGAGGTGAAGCCCATTTTCTGCATGGCCGTGGCGAAGGTGTTACGGCCCTTTTTAACCGGCGCTTCAGGCTTGATGAGCGCGTTTAACAGTGAGGGGGTGTCGGCCATGACTTTGGATCTCCTGCCTGAGGTGTGGGGCATTGGAGGGAACGCCTGGCCGTCAAACTAACGAAAAATCGCAGAGGCGTAACCTGTCAATGTTGACAGGTACGAATGATTTTTTAAGAGTTAAAAAAATTGCTTGTTATTGTTTTAGGCGTATTGGTTATATCAAACTGCCACTGGATTTTAAGTCCGCACTCTTTTAGTCGAAATATGAGTGAGGTAATTTCTATTTGTTATAAAAAACTGTCAGAAATATCAGTGTCTGACGTTTGTATTCGAAATTAGTATGTTTTTTTGGTAGGGGTTTTTGTTTGTGTCTACCGAGTTTTAGTCATTGCTTGAACGTCGTACTGATCATCAGGGTTTGAGGATTTTTTGAGTTCTGTTAAGGGAGGCGTTATGGAAACTGACGGTACTGAAGGAGTTAACAAGCGAGATGTTTCTGAAAAGGTAATAACAAAAGGCGAGAATGAAATAGATGGAATAGAAAGTCCCGTTGTGGTCGCACTTCAGGATCCGGGAAATACTATATTCTACTCAGCGCTATTGAAAGCGGAATACAAAAATCCAGTCTATATGTGGACGGCATTGCTTGAGGTTCAATATTCCTGGAACGACCTCGGTACTGAATTTACTTGTCGTCCGCTGCGTTATGCCGCAGGCAATAACGGCAGGCGTGAAGGTAATGTTCTATTGGGGTTCCGATCTGCGGAAAATTGGCAAAAGCGAGAAATCACACAAAACGCCATTCAAGATGGTAAATGGCATAATATAGAGGGCGGGGGATCTATATCGGGTAATAGTGAGTTTGCAGTAATAAGTTTTTTATATGTATATGATGAAGCTCTTATGCCTGATACACAAGCCGGAAGTGATCAAGTAGTTTTGTATTCGCTCAACCCTCCGATGATTTCTAATCCCGAGGTTGTACGCGAACCTCGTCCCGAAATAAGCGGGCGGGGCATCCCGAAAGCCCTGGTCAAACTTTATCAGCAAGATGTTTATGATGTGCCCTACGGGGATGCGCCAGTGGGGGAGGATGGCAAGTGGACGGTGCCGGTGACGAAATCTTTATCGATGACCGAGCGCTTCTCAATGACGGCTTCGCAGACCGTGGATGGTACACCGTCCCGCTGGGCGATCCCCGTCAGTTTTGCCGTGCTGTTCGCGCCTGAAATCACCGATGTAAGTGTTGGTTTCGACCGCAAACTCATAGTGAATGGAAGGGGCGGATTTACAGACGCCACAATTGAGGTATGGCTTGAAGACAAGAGTAAGGGTATCCAGCTAACCGCGACTGTTCGGTCGGATGGCACTTGGGGGGGAAGCAGCCGCATAGCATTGCCTCCTGGTCACCATTTGATCACTGCACGACAGATTGGCAAGGTCAGCGGACAGGTTTCAGGTTGGGCAACCAGCAAAACCACGGGGGTAAAACCAGACCAGCTTTTGATCGAATCGCCGCCCTATCCGGGCACACCAAAACAGGTGCTGATAATCAATGGTGTTGTCCCTGAACATGACTCTGTGCAAATACTTACAGACGACGATAAAGAGGTGGATGGTAAATTCCACGGACCTACTCGCTCCTTCACTCCAACAGCTGATTGGGCTCCTGGTTTGACGCCGGTAAGAGCTGTTCAGACAGTGGATGGTTTGGTTTCCGAACCAAGCAAGCGAGTGCATGTTTCAGTTCGCCCATCAAGACCAGTAATCGCAGAGCCACCAAAACCCGTCGCTGCAAGACAGGTGCTGACTATTCAGTCAGTGTTGCCGAGTGCATCTCTCTTGGCAATGACCACTGAGGAAGGCGTAAGCGTGGCCGGTGAATTCGCTGGCAGCGGGACTACTCGCACGTTTACCCCCGCAGCGGACTGGACTGGGACCACACGGGTAAGGGTTGTCCAGACCCTCGACAATGTACCGTCAGAACCGAGTTTTTTGGTTACCCTTTGGGTGTCACTGTTCATCACCCCGCCAGATGATCCGGCTACTGTCAACGAGATGCTGAATATCAACTATATTGCTCCCGAAGTTCGCGAACTCATGATTTACAAAAGAAACGGCCCAAAGGTCGAGGGGGAATTTACAGGGGCGGGAACGAGTCGCGTCTTCATTCCGAGAGACAACTGGGCATTGGGGTATACCCATGTCCAGGCCATTCAGTTGGTGGGCAGCGAATCGAGTCGTAGCAATGTGGTTACCATCACTGTACTTCCACCCAAACTATCGATCGGTAATCCACCCAACTTTGTTAGCAATACCTATCAGCCTCTCCTTGTAGGGGCTGAGTCTGCGCCTGGCCTGTTGACAATATTAACCGCTCAAGGCGAGCGGGTGGACGGCTATTTCACCAATGATAGCCCCCGTAGATTCCAGCCATCGTCTAAATGGGCAGCTGGTGTACACGCGATCATAGCCGTGCAAAGCGTGGGTGGTGTGACCTCCATGCCAAGCAACATGGTTTACCTTAACGTGCAACCCAAACAACCGTGGCTTGATTCGCCGCCAAAACCAGCGGAAGAACGAGAGCCGCTGACTATCGGCAACGTAGAGTCCGGTGCCGTTACCGTGCAAATACTTATCGCCGCTGATGGCACACCGGTAGAAGGGGAATATACCGGCAGTAATACTGAGCGCATCTTCACACCGACTGCTAACTGGTCAGGTCAAACCAAGGTCCTGGCCATGCAAACTGTGGATGGCATTGATTCCAACCAGAGTGCGGTAGTTACGGTTTATCCTAAACCCTCCAAACCTAAAATCGAACCGCCGTTCAATCCGGCTTCACCGCGACAAGTATTGACTATCAGTAATGTTTCACCCGAAACCGTCACTCTCCGAATGTATACGGCTGCCAACGAAAGAGTGGACGGTGATTTCAGCCCGAGCGGTGCTAGTCGTACTTTCACACCCACAAATGACTGGGCGTTTGGTAGAACCACAATCAAAGCCATACTAAGTAAAGATGGTATAAATTCAGACTCCAGCGATCTGGTTACCGTTGTGGTGCAACCTCCAGAATTGCTGATTGCGCAACCGCAAAAGCCGGTAGCGGCCAACCAGCAACTAAACATTGCCAACGTAGTGCCAGGTATTGTCACCTTGCACATGTCTAACGAAATGGGCGCTACGATTGATGGTGAGTTTACAGACTGTGGTTTTTTCCACAGTTTTACGCCGGCGGTGGACTGGGTCGGCAGCACTCAGGTCAAGGCCACACAGGCTGTGGACGATGTGTTTTCTAATCCAAGCAATCTGGTCACTGTTGCTGTGACGCCGAAACCACCCAAACCTGTGGTGATTCACCCATTATCGCAAACCAGCCATTTGGCCAATGTCATTGTGGAAGGAACCTGTGCAATGGGGGCAGAGGTGCTTGTAGAGGATGGCGACGGTGGTCTGTTGGACGGGGAAGTAAGTTACGACCAGATGAAATGGTTTTTCAAATCTCAATGGCAACCTGGCAGACATCAAATCCAGGCAAAGCAGACATTAGATGGGCTGACCTCCGATCCAACCGATGTGCTTGAATTTTACGTCACACCGCCGCAGCCCGTCATCGAGCCACCACACACTCCGGTCACTGCCAGAGGCGAGCTTAAAATCAGCAATGTTTCGTCCGGTATCGTCGCGCTACGTATGTCGACTCACATGGATATCCGGGTCGACGGTGAGTTCGCTGGTGACGGAGCGACTCGCACCTTCACACCCAGGGAGGATTGGTTGTCGGGGGAAAACAAGGTCCGGCTCATACAGACGGTAAACAGTGTGGATTCCGATCCCAGCGACCTGTGCACCTTTACCGTTGAGAGCGTGGATAAGCCCGATACCCCTAAAATCCTCGAGCCGCAGAGAGGCGCCAGAACCTCTAGATACCCGACGATCAAAGTCGCCGGCCTGCCCGGTGCACTGCATACCGTGCGCCTTGAAGAAAGCGACGAGTTGCATAAGGAGGCAGCGGATGCCGATGGCGTTCTGGAGTTCACGCTCTCGTCGCCTTTGGTGCCTGGCGACGTCGCCATCCAAGTCATGCAGGCCAGTGGCGGAGCCGATTCCGATTGGAGTGATCCACATCCATTTACGGTAAAAGCACCGCCACAAATCCCGATGTTTACAGTGCCGTCGCCGGGCGGCAACGCCGCGCGTAACCCGCTGATCCGAGGCAGAGGTGAGACCGGAGGAGAGATCGTTCTGTGCCATATGAATGACACCGAGACGCCCTTCGGCAGCGTCCCGGGTTCGAGAGACTGGCGTTGGCGGGCGGAAAAAGAGTGGCCTCTTGCTGCTTATTGTGTACGGGCGCAGCAGAGGACAGACGGAGACTGTTCCGAATGGACCGAGCCTCTGGCTTTTAATGTTATCGACTCCAGATACGCGATTGGCCATGCCGCGCCGGTCATCGGAACGCCGGTAATAGGCACGAGACAGAGCGTACTGCTGCGGGTGCAGGTGGTTTCCGGTGTCATTGACGAGGCCGCAAAGGGCATTGCAGTGGAATGGCGTCTCAATGGCGAGGAGGAAGTACTGGCGATTACTGAAACGGACGAGCAAGGATGGACGCAATACCGATACACACCCGCCACCGTCGGCAAAAGTGAAGTCCTGGCGGACATCACCCAAGAGAATGATGGCGTAGTGATGACCGCCCTCTACGAAGTCGTGGCCGTGTCTCACGATGATTGGGCGAAGGAGGCGGAGCTTTATCTGGACGGCGAACGAGTTGACCTGGCTGTCAGCGACCTGATGCTGTTGAGAAAAAGCTTGCCTTACAAGCTGGAACTCAAGGTCAAGAACGACAGCGCCTTGATCGGCTCCACCATCACCCTGGAAGATTTTTGGGGTGCTGTGGAACGTGGCCTGACATCCATTCCGGATCTGGGAATGCCGCAGACAATCGGTCGAGAAACATCGACGCATTGGCATATTTTTACCGAAGAGGGAAATGGCGGCGTTTTCGGTTTGAACCTGACCAGCACGGTTCTGCCCGATTGGCAATTGCCCGCACATTTGGACGCGGGGGATCTGGCTGAAGCGGTGCTGGTTGATTTCGATTCCTTCCCGCAAGTGTTCGGCAGTGTTCCGGCTTATCCCTGCCTGGGTGCGAAGCATAAGATTACGGTAACGCCAAGGTCCGACAGCGTTTTGTTGGGTCAGGAAGTGGCATTGCAATTGAGCGCAGAAGCACTGGGTCTAGGCGTGACGGTAAGCCCGAGCACTGCGCAAACTCTGGGTGCCGAGGGCGCGAGCTGGTTGCTGGATTGCGAAAATAGCAGTCAGGCCGGCGTCTTTTCAGCGTGGTTGAGGGTGCTGGCGTGGGATTTCGATTCGTTGAAATTACCGATGTCTCTTGGGCATAACAAAGTCCGCATCGCTAAATGGTTCGGACCCAGGGAGGTGGCATTTCCGCCCGGCAATATGGAGTACGGAATTCTCGTGGAGTCGACGTTCACGGAGCGGGCTGCCGCTGGTGTGTTAGTGACAGCCACTTATGACGGTAGGCCGCCTTTGTCCGGGAACACTCAGTCTGACGGTCGGTTTTCGGTTTTTTACACAGAGGGGCAAAACGCCAGGTTTTCCATTCTCAACCGCTATGACGGAACTACCGTCTGACAAACCTCGATGTCCCGGACGTAGCCAACGCCTTTTCTCGCCAGAGGAAAGGCGTTTTCATTTCTTCAAGATGAGCCATGTCGAATATCAGCTCAGTGCCGCGAGCTGTTCGATCGTCTGTGGAAAGCGCTCAACCAGACGAATCAATGTTGTCGCCTGGGCATTGGGCGTCGCTCGGCCCTGTTCCCAGTTTTCAAGCGTGCGGGTGTTGGTGCGCAGGTACATCGCAAACACCGATCGGGACAGGTTGAGCTGTTGACGGATGGCGACCACTTCTTCGGCGGTGATCGGCACCAGTTTGGGTAACTGAACCTTGTGGGTGCGCAATGTGATCTTGCCTTGGCGCTCATCGGCCAGGGCGTCGAGACCATCCATCAGTTCGGAAAAAATGTCACGTTTCATAGTGGGGTTCTCGTGTTGAGTTCTCGATCCAGCGTTTGCCTGAACAGTTTTCTCTGCGCGGGCGTCAGGTCGTCTTGATCGTTTTTGCTGTAGACGGTGAACAGCCAGAACTGATCGAAGCCTGACCACCAGTAATAAATGATGCGTAATCCGCTGCGCTTGCCTTTGCCCCGTCGTTGATCGCAAAAGCGGATCTTTCGTAGCCCTCCGGTTTCTTCGATGAGATCGCCTGCTTCGGGGTTTTTCAGTAATTCCAGTTGGAAACTGAGAAACAGGTCCTCGTCGAGGTAGTCATCGCGGTGCTTCTGAAACGCAGGGAGTTCGATAAAAAGAGCATCCATGTTTTGTACGCTGCCTACGTATAGTGTTGTCCTTGAAAAGCGAATTGGTCAAGGCCTCCGAGCCATCCTTTTCGCTGCTTATTCAACGCTAGACTCCGCTCGCAAAAACACCTGTAGGAAGCGTCTACATGGGGAGTGAGAAGAGGAGATAGAGGGGAGGGGAGACGTCGCGACTGGCGTGTCGGAAAAAGACCTCGACTCCGTAAGCCGGACCGGATGCGGCGCTCGCCACGTACTGTTTGCTGCGAAAAAAACCGCGCAAAAAAAACGGCACCCGAGGTGCCGTTTTTTTGTTTCCAGTTCTAACAGAGCAATCAGCCCGCCAGTCCCGCCTGCTGTACCAGCACCAGCAATGGCTGCGGGTACACGCCCAGGAAGAATGCGACCAGGGCGATGGCCAGCAGCATCACGCCGCCTGCCTTCTGTTCCCAGTGCAGTTGGGCGTCGTGGCGACGCAGGTTTGGCTCGATCAGGTACAGGGTGACCATCACGCGCAGGTAGTAGAACACGCCGATGGCGCTGCCCAGGACCAGCGCACCGACCAGCCACCATTGGTGCGATTCGACACCGCTGGCGATGATGTAGAACTTGCCGATGAAGCCCGCGGTCAGCGGGATGCCGGCCAGCGACAGCATCATCACGGTCAGCACGGCGGTCAGGTACGGACGGCGCCAGAACAGGCCGCGGTATTCGTACAAGGCATCCGCGTCACGGCCGTTGTACGGCGACGACATCAGGGTGATCACGCCGAA
>Ga0308159_1001400_pt1 | contig 35130 bp, 25 predicted proteins | sample PhyCR1_FD_201040 | JGI IMG/M metagenome (GOLD analysis project Ga0308159, IMG submission 201040) | Phyllosphere microbial communities from UC Gill Tract Community Farm, Albany, California, United States - DLSLC.R1 | ecosystem: Host-associated > Plants > Phyllosphere > Unclassified | place: USA... | reverse complement strand
GACCAGCATGGACGCCCAAGGTCGACATGGGTATGATGTCGCCCGCACAAGCATCCGTAGCTCAGCTGGATAGAGTACTGCCCTCCGAAGGCAGGGGTCGTGGGTTCGAATCCCGCCGGGTGCACCACATACTGGTTTCTGGCTGTCTCAGACAGTCTACGAAACACCCCAAGAAGCCCGCCTTGTGTGGGCTTTCTTGTTTCTGTCTATCCGTCCCTGTCTACCGCTATAACTTCCCGTCGCGTATGCCCACGTGTAAATGAGGCTGGCGCTCTGGAACAGTGGCAACTGCCAATCGGCGCACTGTGCGTCGGTAACGATCGCATGGCGTTTGCCGGGCCTCTGCTGGACCTGCAGAGGCATAAGTCGGGCGGCTTCCACCTATAAGGCGACAGCTCCGGATGTAAAACCAGCCACTTGCAGGACGCTGCCTCGGCCTATGGCGGGTAGCGCCTGGTGCGTTCGTGGCGCGCTAAGGGATAGCGCACTGGGGTTCATCGCCACTGCACGTTCAGACGGCATTTTGGTGCTGGATGAAATCGGCATGTGCGACCCGCGCGTTATTGGCGAAACGGTGCACATGCTCGCCGTGCCAGCGGATGCCAGCAAAGGCCTCGGCATGTTCGATGTGCTGAATGGTTTTGAGGACGCTGCCGCCCTCTCCGATGCGCTCAAGGCCCGAGTAGCCAAATATTACGGCACGCCCCTCACCGCTTTCCTGCACGCATTGTGTGCGCCTGGGGAAATGCTCAGGTGGACAGTGATCGTGCGCCGCACGGTGGAACAGTTCATCACCCAAAACCTGCCCGCCTCGGCCAGTGGTCAGGCCCAGCGTGCCGCCCTTCGCTTTGGCCTCGCAGCAGCGGCCGGAGAGTTGGCCACCGCCTTCGGCGTCAACGGTTGGCCGGATGGCACGGCCACGACCGCTGCACGGGTATGTCTGAATGCGTGGCTGGCCGAACGCGGCGGCGCCGGTAACTTTGAGGGCGATGCGATCTTGGCGCGGCTGAGGCAGGTCATCGAGCGCTTTGGAGAAAGCCGCTTTACCCGCTGGGAATCTGCCGCCGCCAAGATCGATGAGCACGGCCCACGCACGATTGATCGGTTGGGCTTTCGCAAGACGATGGAACACGGCATGGGCGATGCCCTGCACACCACCAACACCTACTACGTGCTGCCGGAAGCATGGCGCTCCGAAATCTTCCGAGGCATGAACCTGAGTGCGGTTAACAAAGAGCTCCTGCGAAGGGGCGTTTTAGAGCCGGGAAAGGATGGCAAAGCCTCGACCGCATTGCGACTACCGGGGCTGGGCTTGCAGCGCTGCTATGTGGTTGTCGCAGTGCCAGAACAAGGTGATCACGGCACCCAGGCGGCCTAACAACGGCGCGCCTTGAGGAATTCAGGCTCACCTTGGCCTGGCCCGCCAGCGAAAAAAACAATCAAACTTTCGCCTTTAGGAACTCAAAATGAACGAGCTAAAACAGCAACAAGCCGCCTTGAATCAAGAACTGGAAATGTTGGAACAAAGCCTTCCACAACTGGAAGCCGACTGGCGTAACGCACCGCGAGGTTTCAGTGCTATTGGCAACCCAATTGGAAGTCCGGAAGCAAGCGAAGCTGCCGATAAAATATCCAGCGCCGAAGCTCGTATACGTGCAATACCACGAGAGTTGGCTGCAATTGATCGGAAGATTCAACACCTAGAACGTCTGGAAAAAAATGATCAGATCAAAGTCGACTCCATCCGAGCAATGTCCGATGCGACTGCTGAAATCGAAGCGCTGGAACGGAAAAAATCCCACCTGAACGAGAGGTTTCAGGCAATTCAATCAGAAGCCGATCAAGCCCTGGAAAAGGCGCAACAAGCCGAGCGCGATGCTCCAACGTCCTACGCCAAATGCCTCGCAAGCGGTGATGCAGAAGGGGAAAAATCAGCAAGCGGCGAAATGCAAAAGGCCGCTAAGCAACTGGCAACAACGGACGAGCAGGTCAGAAGGCAAGACCTGATCCTAGGAGCCCTGCAAGTCGAGCTTGATACTCTTGAGGCACAAATCGCGAATGCTCGCCAACGAGGAGATGAATTCAAGACAGCCGCATTGAGCGCGGTTGGATTTGCATTGGATGAGGAGTGGAACGCGGTGACCGAGCAACTGCTCGCTGTAGGCGCACGGATACTATCCGTGAGCTACCAAAAAGGCGGCATGGGAGATGGGTTGTCTGGGCTTGAGATGCCTCGCTTCGGCCCCTTCCATTCGAGGCTTGAACGCTCCGATTTGGCAGCGGTCGCTCGTGATATCTCCTTGGCAGAGCTGCTAGCTGCGTAACCACGAATCAGCCCGCACTCGCGGGCTGTTTACTCTCCGCAACATCGCGCATCAACTGACGCAGATGCCAAACGAGAATCCACATGCAAATGAGCGACGGCACGGAGTCGAGCTTGAATGAACACTACCGCACACACAAAGCGCGGCTGAGTAAGGAACGCATACCCCACCAGGTTGCAAGCGGTCATATGTTGTCCTGACACAAACTAACGATTATTTTTTAGCCAGAAGGGAGCCTAAGCTGAAAACATCAACCTGCCCTCCGGTTGCTGCATAGCAAACGAGACTTGGCACATGAGCGAGCCCGACAGACGTCAAATAAGAGCTTGCAACACATTTCAGGATCATGAGAACGTGAGAAGAGGAAACAAAGTGCCATCATAAAAAATCCAGGAAGGACGCAATGACCGAGCAGAGTATCTTGATACAACAATTAATTTCAATTGTGGGCGATTATAAGTCAGGAAAGATAGCACCTTTCGACGAAGCACATGTGAACAGGTGGCTCTCCCAATTCCCAGCAGAGTCGCAACTGCCACTATTAAGTGAGTTGAACCATGTACTAAACCGAACTTACTTAAGAAAATCAGAAATAAGCAACTTCTTCAAAGACCAATTGATAACTCCAAATGTGCTCACGGGAATTTTCTTAAACACATCACTACTTGATATCCAAGGAGGCGGAAACAGTCAACGAGACTGTATCGAAATGTTCAACGCAGATTTACACGCCGCCACCGCAAAATTTGTGACAATAAATAGTGAAAATGCAGAGCATTACTTATATTTAGATGACGTAATTTTTTCTGGGCAGCGTATGCGAACCGATATTGCTAACTGGTTAAATACATCCGCGCCTCAGAAATGTAGTCTCTACATCGTCACGCATACTATGCACCGACTTTCACTTTGGTTCAGTGAGAACTTTATCAAAGATAAAATCACTACTAGCAGAAAACAAATTACGCTAAAGTTCATTTATAAAGAGCTGATTGAAGACCGTTTGTTTTATACATACAGTTCGGATGTTCTTAGGCCAGTAGCTAACAATTGGAACGTAGCAATCACGAACTATATAAGTGGTCTCACAAAGCCACCTATATATCGTCAACCAGGAAGCGTAGGCGGTAAGGCCTTTTTCTCCAGCGATCAGGGTAGGCAGCTTCTAGAAAACGAATTTCTCGCAGCTGGCGCCCATATCAGAGAAATTTGTAAACATTTTAGTGTCAACCATCGCCCTCTAGGATATATGAAGCTTGAAAGCCTAGGCTTCGGTACGATGATTGTGTCGTATCGTAACTGCCCAAACAATGCTCCGCTAGCTCTGTGGGCGGGTGATCCATGGTATCCTCTATTCCCTAGATCCAACAACGCACCCGTAGCGATGCGCTGGAACGTTTAAGGACTTTTAAATGAAGCGTAAAGTCGGGATTAGAACATACATACGTGACGAATGTATTGTATTCCATAAGACCAAAGAGTCATACGGCGGTCTTTCCAACATGTCGGCTGGATTCCCGATAAATATTAATGGCACACACATTTCCACATCCGAAGCTTTATATCAAGCATGTCGATTCCCGCACAACGCGTCATTGCAGGAATTAATAATCTCACAAACAAGTCCTATGACAGCGAAAATGCGCTCGAAACCATATCGACATGAAACCAGGGCAGATTGGTTGAGGGTGAGAGTACGAATAATGCGTTGGTGTCTTCAGGCAAAGTTAATTCAAAACTATTCAGTTTTTTCAGAATTATTACTTGGCACTGGAGAAAAACCAATAGTCGAATATTCCTCCAAAGATAATTTTTGGGGAGCGACACCTCAAGGGGACTTTACTTTAGTTGGAGCAAATGTTCTTGGCAGGCTACTAATGGACATCAGACAACAACTACAACAAGATTTATTCCCGAATGATTGTCTGCCTCCGCTTGATATAGAAGATTTCCTGCTACTCACCACCCCGATAAGAGAAATATATCCACGCCCCTACGACACAAACCATTCAGACCTCTTTATTTAATTAAGCCTCAGTCAGTAGTTACTATTCTTACTATATATCCGGACACTCACAATGGACGAAAAACGATTCTGAGTGTCCGTTTTAGCCGACTCAAGTCAGATATAATAGTCAGGCTTCAGACAGAAGCGGATCTTGCGAAAGTATGTAGCTTGCTTTTGCAGAAGCTCATAACACAAGATTTGTAAAGCGCTCGCCTTGACTGCCTTAAAATTTATTTCAAATAATACCCGATCATTAATTGACTACCATGTTCTTGCGGTAAATATACTTTCGCAGGAGTTCCTATTGATACTCCTGCGAAAGCTATTCAATCGAAGATTTAAAACACAGCCATTATGATTTAATTTCAATTCTGCTTCTAACACTAATAGCCTGAAGCGTTCGGTTTTCTTGTAGTATTTTATTGTAAATGCTGTTGTCACCTTCAGCTCGGATTGTAAGAATCAGGGTGTAGCGAATGGCAGGTAGGTCTTCATTAATGGTTCCCCCTTGCTCTCTTGCATGATATTTAACATCAAAAACAGGGGATTGAAGAGTCGTCCGCTTAAAGCGCTGATGCTTCGATAACGTAGTTTCCCACTTATGAGCATCCTCTCTCAACTCATATTCGCTAGGGTACAACTTGCCGAGTGAAAAGAACGGTTTTGTATCGGCATTCGCCCCTTCCATTGTGAAACGATCTTCGTTAGCACGGAAAGAAATTTCAAGACCGGACCTAGTGTAGTGCAATGGATGTTCGGGATCCACGATTGCACTTATGCAAAAAGTCGCACTTAAATGTACCCATACTGCATCGGTCGTTGCAGGTAGAGGTACAGGTATTCGTAGATGCTTTGAATTTTCCAACTCACCTTGAAACACGATAGTTGCCTCGTCATCGAGGCACGTAATAACCGACTCCGGCGAGGTAGGAAATATACCCCAGCCTACATCTTTGAGGCCATGGACGTCCTGCTTAGCCGTATGGATCATTAAAGCTTTAACTGTGTTCGTGGACAAATCGAAATCTGTAATAGCGTCAATACCGGCAGCAACCCGTAATGCATATGGAGCCGCATAACTTGTGCCCATTGTATCTATGAAAGAGTGAATCCTAGGCGAGTAAACTCTGAAAAGGTTGTGAGGGGCCCCACCAAATATCACACCGTCAGGTTTGACAACTCCAGGACTTCGACCTGGCCCCATACAACTGTAAGGTGCCCTTGCCCAGCCTTTGCCCTCCCCATCGCTTGCTCCAACTGAAAGGCTATTGACCATATCACTTGGTGGTTGCACGCGACCATAATCTCCTGGCAGGTCTCCGTCGTTCCCTACTGCGACGACTGCTAAGCAGTCACCGTCCTGAAGAAGTGCATCGATAACAGATGTCCATACATGAACCTCGTCATCGTCAATAGCAATATTGGGTCCGAGACTGAGATTTATATATTTATAAGTTTTTAGCTTCAAGACATCTTCAATGCGGGTTAATACATCAAAAAGATCAGGATCGTCGTCGCCTTGAGAAATAACTCTCACTATGTCTACAGCAGTATAGGGAGACCCAAGCGTGCAATCCGCACCCTGAGCGGGTCCGAATAAATATGCAGAGCACACTTCACTACCGTGGGCGAGGTACTCAGGGTTAGAACCTTCCATTCCTTCCGGTACGATTTCATTTACCCAGTTGGATATGTGATTTCCATCCCCCAAGCCACCATCAAAAATACAAACCTTGAAATCACGGCCAAGAATATCTGGATTCCAGTCAGGAAGTATCACCGGGTTACTTACAAGACTGCGCAGTGTTTCCGGCTTATTCATTCTTAACTTTGGAATGCTTCTGAGAACTCTGAGCTGAGAAAAATTCGCTAGAGCTTGTTCTTTTCCATGAGGAATACTAACTGGCAGAAATGTCAAACCACCTACAACCTTTGCTTTTTCTCGCTTTACTGCCCCCCCATTCATAGAGGCGTAGTTGTCGAATGCACGCACAATATATTCTTCATCAGCGGATGCGTGTATAACGACTTCAAGATTCAAATTATCGCCGGAGGCATCAATATTTTTTATCTTCTCGCTGGCATCAAAATACTCGATACGTTCAAGAGTTCTTAGAATGTCTTCCGATGCTCTTGAAAGCGAGTTCGACGTTAGGTCGTTTAAAAATTTACGATATTTATTTTTCTCACCCGACACAAATACACAGCTAGCCAGCCCAGCTTCCGGGTGTTTTTTTATACCCCACTTCTCGGGCTTGATGGTTACCGCCCGAGATCCAATATCTTCCATCCCGTAGGCAGAAAATAATTTCCTTGGATAATACGATTTTGCTAAATATGAAGGGTGCTGTATAAACTTTATAACTACCTTACCGCCAGCACACTCTGAATCTGGCTTACTCTCTATTTTTGATATTATTTCTTCAAGCTGAGAGCTAATACGCTTTATCGCGTCAGATATTGAGTAGGGGTGTTTTTTATCACCACCGCCCCCGCCTATATCTACTTTAGTTGTAAGCGTTTCGCCATATCCGACTATAAAATTATTCATTAGGCTTCCTTACACTCAGCGAATTGATCCATAATTTTCTTTACAGTTGGCCTGCTTATTTTCAGCGCAACGGATATCGCTCTCTGAGACATACCTTCGCCTGCCAGCCTAATAACATCTTTCTTTTTCTGCTCTACTTTATTTCCCGGGCTGTTCTCGATTAGCCCGCTGATACATGTTATAAATTTTGACTCACTCAATATGCTTTTCTTTTTCGCCTTCCTTAGGCTTCGATCAATATCGCTGTAGGAAACATCGCCGAAAAATTGAGCCAGATAAGTATCGTATTTATTTAGCTCTGGCCAATAGCTATTTATATAAGCTCTTCGCATCTGTTCGTTTGGTAGATCGAAAGATATTTCTAGATCAAACCGACGCCAAATGGCTGGATCCAAGAGTTCCCCATGGTTTGTCGCAGCTATCAATATAGACGATTCAGGCCATTCATCAATAGCCTGTAACAGCACAGTGACTAACCGTTTAAGCTCTCCTAACTCCCTATCGTCATCTCGTCGCTTCGCTACTGCATCGAACTCGTCAAGAAGCAAAACGCACGGAAATGAAGACGCGTGATCAATCACTGCCTTGATATTATTTCCAGTTTTTCCTAGGAAACTGCTCATGACCGTTGCTAGATCGAGCGTCAAAAATGGGAGCCCCAATTTTGACGCAAGCCAACGCGCGGTCATCGTTTTGCCTACTCCAGGCGGCCCCTGAAATAATAGGGACTTCGCCGGGGATAAGCCTTCGGCCATTAGCTTCGATGCTGATTTCCGCTCGAGGACAACTTGGTCCAGTAATGCCAAAATCTCTTCAGAATAAATGGGTGCGTCATCCATGACTACCGGGCTTTCGACTCTTACTAAATTAAGTCGACTATCCGAATCTACCGGGATAGGTTTCGCTGGTTGTGCGGATCTGAGACCGTTGACCGATAGCCGAGATAGTATTTTTTCGGAAAGATCTGGATCCCGATGACCCGTTTTGACGGCCATTTTATGAAGATGCATACGTAGAGTTCGAGGGTCGCCGCTCAGAGCTAAATCTATGAGGCTTAAAATTGCTTTGCTATCCATATTTACTCCGGAAGCGCACGGCTCTAACCTATAGATAAGACACCGTATAAATTACCAATTCTCCCCACAACCTTACCACAATTGGTAAAAAACTCATTTTTTTTCGACTATAGCTTACCACTTTGTGGCTAAAATTCGGTGCGATGCGCTTTTTTCGAAGAGCCTTATGACGCCTACGAATGGGCGCTTGCCAAGCTGGCAGACTGCCGCTCTTATGCACCAAAAGATGTCAAAACCACTCTGATTTCTTTCCTCCTCGCCCACAGCGTGGTTCCAGCCCGACCCTACGGGCCGTTGCATGGATATTTGAGGAAAAAAGGATAATTAGTAAACCGGTGATGTGCCAGGCAGAGAGAGGCTCTTGGCAGAATCTGCTTCTCAAGCGAAAGCCGCGGCAGTAGCCCACCTGAGATAGGCAAGTCATTAGTTCAGAATCAATCGGAAGACTCACGATTGGACAAAAAATGTCGGTGAGATAAAGGCGTAAACCCAAAGCAGCACTCATTCAAAACCCTATGATAATGCTGCAAGCTATAAGCTGAACTATCGCAACCAGATGTAACACCCGAGCCGCTTGTAACACTCAGCTCAATAGTGACGCCTACACGCAAAACCATATAAATATATATAAATCAATAAGATAACTGACAATTTAACGCCTGTATCACCAATATCAGCCCCCCAAGCCCCGCGAGTGAAGGAGCCATCAGCGATGTAGGTCACGGTCACTCTGCTCACCCTTCGAAACACCAGTAGCCCCCTAGAACATTTACCTAGATCTTGAGTAGGAAGCTCGCGTGATCATGTCAGCGAAATGTACGCAGCTTAATGAACAGGTGAGCCTGGTGGACTCGAGTTCACCTGTGCAAATGCCCTACCCTTTCAGCTTTCTGCAAGTACCGCTACCAATACGGTAACAATGCTCTTTTCTTCTTCAAGATCCTTTCAATTTCAACATTGAAATTTCAGTAAGTTGGCACGGCTGCTGCTAACGCGGTCCCGCGGGTTTCATGCCCCGTGTGAAGCTGAAGCTCTCAGGGTCCCCAGCGTGATTTCCTCTCATCGAAAGGCGGAGCCCGCGAATTTCGCTTGGTAGGCTCGAGCGCAACGCGCCTGCCCACAACACCCGGATGCTGACTTTAGCGTTACACGCAGGGGCAGCGTTACATCGGGGGTACGCTATTTCGCTCAACTGTGTAACAGGCATGAAAGCGAATGAAACCGGGCGTTTGGTGAAGGGCGTTACACTCGTAACACCGGTTACACCAGGTTTGGAGGGGAGCTGGATATGTGCTCTCATGCTGCCTTTCCAAATTGGCGCGACACCACATTGTTGTTGGCCTCTAGGGTGGGTAATTGCACTCAACCTGCCCCCCCAGTTACATTGCACTTGCCCACTCATTTGCATTCGACTTGGCAAGTCGTTCGCATCGGATTTGACCAGCACACTGGCTGGCCCTGATTGGCAGAAGTCTACCCAAATTGGGCATCTGAATCGTCCGCATAACATCGTCAACGTTTCAGACGAACCCTCTTTTAAACCAGACTGGCCGATAACGGACCAGATATCCCCATTTTTGGATTCTTCTCGGTTGGTGTGAAGTTGACTAAATCCATACTTATCTGCTGTGCGATTTTTCTGACTGGCTGTGTTGGTCACTACCAGCAACCGGCACCGAATGCGCCGCACGCAACCCTTGATGCTCATTGGGGGAAAAACGAATTCATGTCTGGAGGCAGCCAAGTGTATTGGGCCTACTACGATGCTCACTGCCAAGACACGAGAGAGACCGGTGTGCTAGGTGGTGTTTCACCGTCAGAACCTGAAAAGAATCGATTTCTAATCCAGCCTGATCGGCGCATTTACCTGAGCGCACTCAGCTCAGGAATCAAGGAGCGTGAGAACACGGATCAGCCGTTAATCCATAGGAGTTGTTTGAGCTTCATTAGCTTCGTCCCTAATGCGGGGGGGATCTACCAAGTGACGCACTCAGCTCCTAAATCCGGTTGCGCATTGGAGGTAACTGATATTCAGACAGGGAAAGCGCCTTCGACACTTATCGTTGAGTCTATCGCAAAGGGATGCGGATTGTGATGGCGTACAGAGCTGTCAAACTGGGTTGAGCAAAGAGGATCTACAGAAGTGGCACAGAACATTCGAGGGGCACTGGATACCCTCGATGGCAAACGCAGGATTCATCACACTTGCGCTCGCCTCACTGGCGACAGAAGGTCGAACGAAGAAGTAACTACTCAACTGGTTGGCAGTACATCAGCCACCATTGGGTGTTGCTTTACCCTACGGGGGACACTTCGAAAAAAAGAGGCCAGAAGGAAGCGTCGTGTATGCCCACGTGTATGCCTAACCGAAGAAACACCAAGCATACCCAATGAATACTGGGTTCTTACTGTCCAGTTCAAACGACGCCGGGCCACACACGATAAAAAAAGCCCCAGCTCAAACGACCTAGGGCTTTTTTGTACCGGCGATTCAACGCTTCCGCAACGCCTCCAACAGCGCCGGCAAATCTTCCCCAGGAAAGCGCTTGTGCAACGCCAGCAGCTTCTCATCCGCCGCCTTGCTTTCGCCAGCCGCACGCAACCGCACAATCTCCTGCAACCCCTCCTCCAACTCCGGCAACGCCACCGGCGCGCGTTTGCTGAGCTTGGCGGTTGGTTCATCTGCCATCGAACCCATGACTTGCGCGTTCTCTGCCTGGGGTGCGATGGCCGATCGGGCCATGGGGGCCGGTGCAGACATCGCGGGTGGCGCGGGGCGCGCGGCTTCCTCATGGAGCGCGGAGAAGGTCGCGGTGGCGATTTGGGGTTGTGGCACAGGCTCGCGCATGACCACGCCGATCATCAGCGCCAAGCCTGCGACGGTGGCGAATGCCATTTGCCAGCGTGGCCGTTGGCAGGCTTGCAGCCAGCGTTGCCACAGGCTCGGTTGCGGGGCCGGGGCTTCGCGGCGGGCGGTGGCGAGGATGAAGGCGTCGAGGGACGTGGGCGGTTCGCCGGCGCTGTGTTGACGCATGTGCTGGAGCAGCATGTCGTCGGGGTCCGGGATGTGTCGGGAGTCGGTCATGCGGGTATCTCCTCGGCCAGCAGGCGGCGCAGTTTCTGCTGGGCGTATCGCAGGCGGCTTTTGACGGTTTCCAGCGGGGCACCCGTGAGGGCGGCGATTTGCGGCACTTCGAGGTCGCCGTGCAGGCGCAGCAGGAAGACTTCGCGCTGGTCTTCGGGCAGGCCTTGCAGTGCGGCGTCAAGGCGGGCCTGGTCGCGGCTCAGGCTCAGTTGCTGCTCGGGGCCGGCGCTGTCGTCGGCCTGGGCGTGCAGTTGCTCGTCATAGCTGTCATGCAGCGGGTTGTGGATGCCGTGCTTGCGCCAATAGTCGATCAGGCGGTTGCGGGCGATCTGGAACAACCATGTACGAAAACTCGCCCGGCCTTGTGGCTGGGTGGCGCTGCGGATGAGGCTGAGCCAGGTTTCCTGGTAGATCTCCTCGGCCAGTTCGGCCTTGTTGCTCAGGGACACGAGGAATCGGTAGAGGCCCTGGCGATGCCGCGCGTACAAGGCTTCGAACGCGGCGCTGTCGCCGGTTCGGTAGCGAGCCAGTAGCGCTTCGTCGCTGGGTGAATCATCGGGTACGGCCATGTAGGTGGCGAACTCCTTTTGATGGATCGATGCAGATTACCCGTAGGCGACGGGATTGCCTGCGATGCAGACGCTTCGGCGTTTCAGTCACGCCGCAGTGATGCTATCGCAGGCACGCCAGCGCCCATATTGGGTCGTCGCTGCGCGCACGATCAGTGTTTTAGGCTTTGGGCCAGCTCCACCAATTGCACGAACTCATTGCGCAAGCCGAACGGGTCACTGCCTCGGGCCGAGCGGGCCAGTGCGGCGGTGTCCTGCAGGCTCATGCTACCAGTGTAGCGGCCATCGCCCTTGAGCTGTTGGGCGAACGCGGCCACTGCTGCCGCAAAGCGCAGGTCGTCGCTGGCCGGGGCGGACTCGTTGCCGATGGGGCGCTCGATCAGTTGACTGTTGCCACCCGCAACCGACTTGTAGCGCACACGCAGCATCGCCAGCTCAGCGGATTGATCCCCGGCCGCAGGCGCAGCTGTGTAGCGCAGGGGTTCCAACCAGCCCTTCTCGCCCTTGGGCACAATTTCGTACAACGCCGTTACTGTATGCCCTGCGCCGATTTCACCAGCGTCGACCTTGTCGTTGTTGAAATCCTCACGCTTGAGGGCGCGATTTTCATAGCCAAGCAGGCGATATTCGCTGACCCGCGCCGGGTTGAATTCCACCTGCAACTTCACGTCGCGCGCGACCACGGCCAGCGTCGAACTGAGTTGATCCACCAGCACCTTGCGGGCTTCGCGCAGGTTGTCGATGTAGGCGTAGTTGCCGTCACCGGCGTCGGCCAATTGCTCCATCAGGTGTTCGTTGTAGTTATCCACGCCGAAGCCCAGGGTGGTGAGGGACACACCGCTTTTACGCTGCTCGACGGCCATCTGTTTGAGGCTGTCGAAGTCGCTGACGCCCACGTTGAAGTCACCGTCGGTCGCCAGCAGGATGCGATTGATGCCCTTGTCGATAAAGCCCTCGCGCGCCATCTGGTAGGCCAGGTCGATACCGGATGCGCCGGCGGTGGAGCCACCGGCAGTGAGTTGGTCGATGGCGTTGCGGATCTTCACCTTGTCTCGACCAGACGTGGGCTTGAGCACCACGCGGGATTCACCGGCATACACCACCAACGAAACACGGTCCTGTTCACGCAACTGGTCCACCAGCAACTTCAGCGTGCTTTTGACCAGCGGCAAGCCTTCGCGGCGGTCCATGGAGCCGGACACATCCACCAGGAACACCAGGTTGGCCGGCGCCAGCTCCGACACGGCGCGGTCGGACGCCTTGATACCGATGCGCAACAGCTGGGTGTGCGGGTTCCATGGGGTGGCGGCCACTTCGGTGGTCACGCCAAAGGGCGAGCCGTCGGTGGGCAGCGCGTAGCGGTAGGGGAAATAGTTGACCATTTCCTCGAGTCGCACAGCGCCTTCGGGCGGCAGGCTGCCTTGGTTGAGGAAACGCCTGACGTTGGCGTAGCTGCCCGTGTCGACGTCGACGCTGAAGGTGGACACCGGGGTTTCGGCCACGCGATGCACCGGGTTGTCCGGCAAGTGCTCATATTGCTCGCGGGGTTCGCTGCGGTAGTCCATGGCCATGGACTCCTGCATCCGCATGGGAGCAGGCATTGCCATGCGTTTGACCATGGCGCCCTGGGGCGGCGCGCTTTGCAGTTCAGCGACGGGCGCGAGTTCCGCAGGCTTGGCCACATCGGGGGAGGAAGACAGCCCACAACCGGCCAGCGTCACCAGCAAGGTAACGGCGAAGCCCTGGGCAGCAGGACGCAGGAAAAGCAAAGGACGGGACATGGGCTGAGCCTCGTGAATGAATGATCCGTTCACAAGGTCAGACGCAAGGCGCACAGGATTCGGGTTAACCACAGTCACTGTGGGAGCAGGATTGCCCGCGAATGCAGTCTGTCAGTTGATGATGTATCAACTGGCACGCCGCTTTCGCAGGCAAGCCCCCGCCCACAGTGGGGCTCGGTGGTTCAGTCGGTCCCGTATTTCGGGTTGCGCGGACCGTACAGGATCCCCGCACGCTGCCCCGGCGACAACAGGCGCGCACTGGTGATGCCGGCAATCGGGTGCGCCGCATCGGTGGAGCTGTTGATCACTTGCTTGACCGCCGCGGTGATCAGCATGCCGACGAGACCACCACTGTTGTTATTGCCTTCCTCGCTGGACGCCCGCGCCGAGCCGGTCCACAGGGTGGTGCCGGTGCGCAGGTCCACCAGTTTGGCCGAGGCCGTCACGGAGGTGTCGCTGGAGATCAGCATGTACTTGGTGCCGTACTCGGTGACGGTGATGTACAACGCCGCGTCCGCGCCGAAGATGTCATGCAGCTTGGCCGGCGCCACGCCCTGGATATCGTTGGCGGTGGTGAGGCCGTTCTGGCGGAAGGTTTCGTCCACCAGCGCGATCGGCAACACGTAGTAGCCGGCTTCGGCCAACGGGTAGGTCACTTGCGAGACCATGCTGTAGGACGCTTGCACTTCCGGCGACTCATTGAGCGGCGGCAGGACCAGGATCGACTTCGGTCGTGCCTGCTTGTATGCCGTGTAATCAATGGTCTTGGGGGCTGCGCAACCGCCGAGCAGGGCCAGGGCCAGCAAGGCGCCAGTGAGTTTCAACAGGCTCATTTAGTGGCGACTCCGGTCTTGGCGTTTTTCAGCAAAAAGTCCATGTACGCGGCAGACTCAGGGAACAGCGCCTTCTCGGTGCGGAATTCCTGCACCATCTGGTCATCCTTGCCCATGCTCAGGTACAGCATGCCCAGGTGGGCATGGTAACCCGGCGGGGCCTTGCGGCCGCTGGCGTTGATCTTCTGCAGATCCCGCTCCAGTGCCTCGACCTGCGCTTCCTTGGGCTCACCCTTGAAGTACTCGTAAACCTGCGGCTGGTAGCTTTCCCATTGATACAGCGGCTGGGGCGCCGTCTGGCACCCGGCGACCGCTGCAACTGCTGTCAGCGTCAGCGCCAACTTGACTGCCTTGCTCATCCTTGTACTGCTCCTTGAAGTGCTGCTGATCAGTTGCGCGGGTTCCAGGCGCCGGCGTTGATGCCGTCGACGAGGCGGTTGATGGCTTCGCGCATGGCCAGGTCCAGGACCTTGCCATTGAGGGTGGAGTCGTAGCTGGCGGTGCCGCCGAAGCCGACCACTTCACGGTTGGACAATGCGTACTCACCGGCGCCCTGGGTGGAATACACCACTTCGGAGGTGCTGATGTTGACGATATTCAGCGCGACTTTGGCGTAGGCCACCTGGGTCTTGCCACGGCCGAGAATGCCGAACAGTTGGCGATCACCGGTTTCTTTGCGGCCGAACTCGGTCACGTCGCCCGTCACCACGTAGTCAGCGCCCTTGAGCTTCTGCACGGTGCCTTTGATCGCGGCTTCCTGGGAGATTTCGCCCATGTTGTCGCGGTCCAGCACGCTGAAGCGGTTGGTTTGCTGCAAGTGGGTGATGAGGATGGTCTTGGCCTGGCCACCAAGGCGGTCAACGCCGTCGGAGAAGATGCCGCGCATGTAGCTGGAGCGGTTGTCGAACTTGCCCACGGCAATCGGCACACGCACGCCGGAATAGGCGACGTTGGCGCTGGCGACTTGCTCCACCGGCATGGCGCGATTGCTTTCCGTGGCGCAACCGGCCACGGTCAGCAGCGCTGCGGCGGTGAGGCCGGACAGCAGGATTTTTGACAGTGTTTTCACAGGGTGCTCCTAAGTAGGGAAATCCAGGGTGAGTGCGGGGTGCCGTTATCGAGCCGGAATATCGCGCAGGTCATCGATGATGTAGCGGCTCAGCCCGCCAGTGAAATGTCGCTCCACACTGGCGTTACCGGTATTGGTAATGATGCCGCCGATGGTCTTCCATTGCTGCACCTGCCCCACCCAGTTGTTGGGTACCAGGCCAGGCCGGTCCTGACCGAAGTGCAACACTTCGACCCCGGCTTTCTTGACCTTGACCTTGTAGCCGAAATCGATGCTTTGCAGGATGGTGCCGTCGTCGATCACCAGGTTGGACAGCCCGCCGTTGGAGTCGATGATATGGCGCACGTAGACGATATCCACGTCCAGCAAGTAATCGGCGGTTTCCTTGCTGGCAGCGTAGCGCTTGGCCTTGAGCAAACGGTCGACCAGGTCGATGCCCAATTCCTGGCGAACCTTGTCGTCGGGCATGAAGTACTTGCTTTTGCCCCCCACCTCAACGTCGAAGGTGTCGACCCAGTAGGTGGCTGTCTTGGGAATAGTGACCGGTGCCGGGGAAACGTAGTACGCCGGCTTGGAGGCACAGCCTGCCATGAGGCAAGCCGCGAGAAATACGACAAACACACGCATGTCTGAATTCGTCCCTGAAAAGTATCGCACTTTAAACAATCGCGGCATTTTACGGAGTTGAAAGACGTTCTCAAGTTGTTTTGGCGTCAAGGCTGCGCCGCTTTACTGGCGAAATCCCTTGAGAAGGCCGCTGGTCTTTTCTAAGACCTTGTCTGGCAAAACAAAACCATGAAGGAACGCTTTGTTCTTATTGGCAAACCCGATTAGCCGGCGCGCTCGCCGGGATCGGCATGTAGTCGCCCGCAGACAACTCATAGATCAGAAACGGGCACCGCCGCAATGTGCTGCCATCCGGCGCCTTGACGTACTGCATCCCGGTAAAGAGCTCGTAGCGCTTGCCGCTCTCGAACATGACCACTCGGGTGTCTGCCACGCACTTGAAGTAGCGATGACCGTCGATACCTGCGACCAACTCTTCTCGCTTGAGTACAAACGGCTTGCCGGCGGGCACCTGGTATTCAGCGACGATCTCGGTGTAGGCACCTTCGGCCATGCTGATAACCCCCAGGTATTGGTCCATTGTCGGCATCATGCGCGGTGGCATGCCGAGTTGCCGCGGCGTCACGGGCGACTGCGGGTAATTGATGCTTGGCTGACCGTCTTCGCTGAAACGCCCGGCCTTGGCCAAGCCCTGTTCCTTGCCCACGCACCCCGTGTATTCACCGCCACGGACTTCACCGTTGGTGATAACACGCAACTGGGCGGTGTCGGTACCGGCAGCCGGCTCAACGTAAGGCACCCAAGGTTGGTGGTTGCAAGCGGATAGCAGCAGTGTGCTGCACAGGGCGAGGGATCTCAGGTTCATTGCAAATAGCTTCCATGCGAGACGGGAAATACGGGGAGGCGACTCTACTCCTCTACTGCCACGCTCGGAAGTCGGTCACACCGCGTGCGTGAAACAAAATTTGCACACTCAAGTTATGCACAAGCGGGTCGAGACAGTGGCTTGGTTCGTTCTTTTATAGGGATATTACGTGCTCAAGACCCTTTCCAGGGCTACCGCTCTGGTCGTCGCGCTGTCAATGACCGGCTGTGTCTCCTACACCGTCACTGGCCCTGTCGGCGCCCCACTCCACCCAGCATCCACAAGCAGCCCGCGCAGTGCGCAAGTCGCCGATGTGAGGGTGAATGACGCCGACGTCAACGAGGCCAACAAGACGGCTATCAGCCGCTCCCTGACGGCCCAGATCAACCAGTACGTGCGCACGGCGGGTTACTTCAAGCAGGTCACCGAGTACCCGGTACGCCTGGGCGAGCACGACGTGACGCTCACATTCAACATGACCTCCCTCAAGGGCCATCGCGCTCCGCATCCGGCCTACGTACCCGGCGCGTTGCTGACGCTGACCATTTGGATCTGGGTCAATGGCCCGATCTACGTGGACAGTTTTGACGTGGCCGGCGACTTGGTCATCGTCGATCGCGACGGGAAGGAACTGGCGTCGGCGAAGGAGTCGATCAAGTTCGAACACAACGTCGGGCTTTACAGCGGCCAATATTGGGCGCCTTCGATGGGCGGCCAGCAACTGACCAAGCTCATCGCGCAATTGCTCGACACCGCTACCGCCAACCTGGCGAAACCTTAGTTTCAAGGAGCAACACGTGAAAGGATTGATCAAACACAGCCTGGTACTCGCCGCAGTCTTGCTGACCGGCTGCGTGTCTTACTCGCAACACGAATTGCCGCCCGTACACACCTGGCCGCCGACTGCTAACGCACCGGCGCAAAAACCCACGGCCTACGTGCGCACCACTGCGCTGAACCAGGTCAACGGCGGCCCGGGCAACGCGGCAGGCGGCAAGCCGGCGGCCCTGTGGGAAAAGGCGGTGGCCGATTCGTATCGCGAATCCAACCGGTTTTCGCGCGTGAGCACCGACAAGGTCGACTCGGACATCTATGCCGACGCCACGCTGTATAACAACGAAGATTACAGCCCGGTATCGGCGTTCATCACTGGCTTCACGTTCTTCGTGATCCCGACCACGGCGAAGAACACGTTCACCCTGGAAACGGTGTTCAAGGACAAGGACGGCAAGGAGCTGGGCCGCGTCAAGAAGAGCGAGTCGGTGCGCACCTGGATGCACTTGGTGCTGATCGTGGGTATCCCGTTCCAGAGCGACACGCGGGAACTGGTCGAAGCGCTGACCCGCAGCACGCTGGATGAAGCCGTGCAACGCAAGTTGTTGTAACGCGCCGGACGCAGAGCGGGCGGCCCCTTCAGGACGCCCCGCTCATGTATTGATGACAACCGTCTTGGCCAACCTATCGCCCAAGCGGCGACGCTGGCCGAACAACACAAAGACCCCATCCAGCACACTGAGCAGCAGCTTCGACACATTGCGCAGGAACGACTGGAAGGCGCTGCAGCGTGTAGGGTGCGGGTAACCCACCACTGCCTGCGATGTTGCTCCAGCGATAAGAAAAATAGGTGACGCGCGTGCCGAGCGTAAGAGCCGACCGGTCACCGATTGATTTTCATCAGCGTTGAATAATCACCAAATGCCGGCGCTGGTTCGTAGTTCCCCGTGGGGTCAAACGTTGATTGAATCTCTTCAAGTCGATAAGGATTCAGGTGTTCACGGCGGATTACAAGCGTGCCCTGCTGGTTGAATATATAGGTTGTCCCAAGGATAACCTTGGCTGCCTCGAATTCGCGGTGAGTCGCCATCGTGAGGAAAAGCTGTTCACCGTTTAGAGAGTGAAACTGATAGGTCAGGTACTCGCGGCCCTCATCATCAAGGAAACCGACGCCGACCATGCGCTTATCCATCAACATCTCAATAAAACACGACGGTGTGGTTGCTGATCCTATTAGAACAGCATAGGGCGCTCCCGCCTGATGCCTGGCGCGTGCGATGGATGTGTCCATTGGCTCCAGAGCGATTTTTTTCGCACGGAACCAGGATTTACTATAAAAAACAGGCAACATTTCTCCGCGACTTCACTCTGGTTAAACCCGTCTTTTCAACCTCAATAACCCCCGGCATCCAGATCCGCAACGGACAACCAATAGGCGACAACCTGATCAAAGTCCTCATCGCCGGCCTGGGCCTGCAACGCGACTAGCGCCTGCCGGGCATCAGCGATCGACCAGCCTGTGGAGTTCAAGGTCAGCCAGGCGTAATCCAGGCGACCCGCGGCCATAAAGTCGTCGAACAACGGTTTTTTCTCAACGTCGACAGCAAACCAGGCGGGCAACTCTGCATCGGCCGGTAGACACAGGGGTTGGTCGACAATCTCGAAGGAGCAACTGGTTTCCCACCACTTGCGGTTGAGGTTGGCCGGGGCGGGAAAGTCTCCGGTGTAGGCCGACGATCCGTCAGCCATGCTCTGCAGCGGCGTCAGTGTTTTGAACAGATCAACGTTGACGAAGCCCTTCGGGTCGTCACCGGTCTTCAACGACTGCGCATCCAGCGCATCGAGGCAATCGAGCCCTACTGTCGTGGCAAACCGCTCAAGCTGCGGGGTAACGCCATCCTCAAGGCTGATCGACATCATCGCCAGCACGCCCATCAATTGCTCGCACGTGCGGGCGATCTCGACAGTCATAAGGCCTGAACCCACGTACATCTTCACGAAACAGGGCTCGCGCTCGACGAACCAATGCTTCCAGTAGCCAATATAAGTCGGCCACGACCCGTCGCTCCATAAAGGGATCAGTGCCGGTGGGAAGACATACCACCGGGCGGGTGCTTCCAGATTGAAGACCGCAGGGTTGGTGCGCCCCAAAGCGCACGCCACCAGTGCCTCTGGCAGACCTAGCGCGCCGAGCGCGTTCTCCAACAACTTGTGATGAGTAGTCACCGCCGCCTCTTACGCAGATCGCTAATCACCCGACGCCAATAACGCACCGCTTCGAAGTGCTACCGACTACGTATCGGGCAAAAGCGGGTGACGACGGATCTTTGTCCAGAAGCCAGGTGCCATCAAACAGAGAGATCAGGTGCTCACACGATAGAAAAAGCCAGGTCAAAGTCAGGCGCACTCCCTTCGGTGTATCGCCATTTGCCATCCGCCATGAAGCTTTGCTCGCCAAAATAGCTGCGCACCTCTGCACGTCGGGCACTTGGCACCTCTTCCAGCACGGAAGGGTGAGCAGTCACCCAGTAGCCTTCTCCGACTTGCTCCACCGTGCCGAACGGAAACGCCTTGATTTTTTCCTCGCCGAAATGCGCGATGTATTCCTTTCCATAAATGGAAACAGGCGGCACATCGGGCAGGCGAATCAATAGATTCATGGGCGCGTCCCAGTTCTTTACCGCCATGCTCCGAATTTCTCCGTAGGCCGGAGACAGCACGACCGCCAACTGCTTGACCAGCGCAATAAAGTCGTCAAGCACGGTGCCCTTGGACATCGCTGAAAACATCAAATGCCCGGAGATAAAAGAAAACGTAGGCCTATTGGTTTTATTCCACTGCACCTGATAACTACAGCTTTTACTGTGCTCAAGAATCAAACTCCCCGCCCGCACCCCAGCTTTGTTGCCAGCCTTGTTGGTCAGGACGTCAAGCACCGTGCTGGTCTCTTGGATTTTCTCGGACGGTTGAAACGCACCAAACTTCTTGGGCCTGACGCTGGCGGGCGCCGAGAGAAAAACCTCAAGAATTTTCTGGGCCATATCCTGGTCTTCGAAGTCCGACGCAAAGCACAGCGAAAAGGACAGACCGCTCACCAAATTACTCATTTAACCGCTACCTGTTTAATTGCAACACCTGCTTGCCGGGCATAATTTAGCAGGTGGGGGCTGATGGGAGTCGATCCTGTCGGTGTGTAGTAAATCAGGGTTTTGGTCTGCGACACCGTTGACCACTCAATCAGGCCACGCGCTTGGGCATCAAAGGGGATTTCCGCGCCGGTCTTGGCGTCAGCATAAGCCGCCACTTTCCCATCTTGCCGGTAAATCGTGTAGTCAGGAATGACATAGTTTCGGCCATCCACATCAGGCGTTGGCAGGCGCTCTTGCTTGGCCAGTAGGCCCCGTGCATCCAGCCCAGCCAAACGAGTGGCCGCCACGTACTCGTCAAAGGAATTACCAATCTGATTGTTGAGTTTCACCACCGGGTTTCTGACGATGACAACTTCAGCCGCCTGGCCGGCAACGCCTATTCGCCCCGCCGGGATCATGCCCAGCGCAAACTCCGTCGCTTTACTTGCCTCAATCTCCGCCGCGCCCCGCATATTTCCTTGAAGCGAGTAGAGATAGCTTTGAATGTCCCGCTCCATACCGGCGTCGGACGAGTTTCTACCTGACAGTGTTGCCAGAAGCCCATTGGCGACCAGCGAGCTGGTCCCGGCGAAGTCAGTGACCAACCCTTTACCCAACGACACCACACCGCTGCCCACCACAGCAGCGCCATTTGCCGTACCTGCAATCAGGCCTAATGAACTGCCTAGTACCAGCTCATTGAACGAGGGCATCTGGAAGAGATTTTTCTGATAGAAATCTCGCTGTTGGGCCACGGCAGAGCCATAGCTACCGATCAAATACTCGCCATTGATCTCTGAAGTCGCATACTCAAGCGGGTGGTTGAGGCGGAAGTCTCGAATGAACGCTTCGGTTTCTGTGGGCGAATAGACTTTTCCTGGGTTAATCAATACAGGCACATCCCCCATGGCCTGTACGACATCGTATCGACTGGCAATGGGCGCCAGAGCGATACCCAAGTAACTCAACGTCAGTGCATCAGGCTTGGACTGATTGGCATCGACGACAGCGTGCCAGTCGGCATCGGTGTAATACACGAACGCATTAGCGAGCCGCTTCTCCGCCTCTGCTTCAGTAATGTTGGCAGCCTTGGCCAACGCGCCGACCTGTTTCTTCACCAGGGCGACTTCGTCCGGGTGCATTTGCCGATTGAATTTCTCGACGCCGTAAGCCGCCCCGCCCGCAACTATCGACCCGGCTATACCATTACCAGACGCGGCGGCACCGCCTACGCCTGAGGCGATCAATGCAGCGACCGTTTTCTGTTCTGTGTCCGATAACCCACTGCTTTCCAGTGCACGCCCAATGGTCGGCAGCAACGCAGCCGACGCGCCCGCCCCCAAGGCACCACTTTGCACATTGCCACTGGACAACCCGATGGCTGCGCCGGCCAACGCGTGCAGCATCACACGCGCCGCGCCACCTTCAGCCCAGGCTGCTCGCGTGGCAGCGTCCGACGTGGGATCCGTCGCGCGGGACCGGGCGTAATCACCTATCTTGTTGAAAATATCGCTGGAGGCGGTGTTGGCTACAATCCCCACGGTTGTTCCAACCGGTGCTCCACCCAGCCCAGCCGCAATCAGCCCGGAAGCGATGTCCGCCATCAAGCGCTTGTCACCACCCACCTGCCAACGCTGGGCGTCGATGTACGCGGAGTTTGCCGCCTGTACTGATGCACCTGCATCGGGCGAACCCGCTTCTGTCTGGGCCTTCGCCCGTTCGGCCAGTGTCTTGGCTTCATCGGCCTTTGCCTTGCCAACCGCACTGATAACCCCACTGGCCAACTGCGCCGAGCTTTGAATCAGGTCGATACGTTCCCGCATGGCCTTTTCATCAGGCCGATCGAGTTTGTGATTGGCATTGGCGGTATCACGGTTCAAGCCCACCAGATCATTCGCGCCCTCGGGGTTGCGAACCACAATCGTGCCTTCGCTGACCGCACTGCGGGTGTGGCTGCGGTCTTCATCCTTGAGCGCCACCGGGATGCTGCCGCCCATCGAGGCGCCACCCGCACTGCTGGACGACACCGAAATGCCGGCCGATTGGCTTTTGATCTCACTGGTATTCTTGATGTCGCTGACGATAAGTCGATCAGTACTGAGCCGGTTCTTATCGGCTGACGCGTCACTGGCAATCACCGCGCCCTGCAGCGTCGTGGTCTTGCCCACATTGATGTCGTAGCCACCTGCCCCGGCAAACAGGCCGCTCTGATCGGTGACGCCCTTGTAGTCGCTGTTCATCTTCGCGGCGGCAAGGTTTGCCGAGCCCGCGACGGTAGAGCCGTAGCAGAACGGCGGAATGCAGATACTTGCGCCGAAGCCGCCACTGCTTTGTTTACTGCGCGACGACTCGGTGTCTTGCAGCGAGATGACAGTAAGGTTGCCGCCAATGTCCGCCTTGATGCTGTCTGCGCGAACCTGGGCGCCTTTCAGAGTCGTATTGCCACCGCTCTGCAGCAGCAGGCTGCCGGTATCGAGGGTGCTGTTGACCTGGGTGACGGAATTACCGTTGCCATTGTTCTTGGCCCCCTGCGCGCCCAAGTCGAGGGTGAAGCCGTTTTGCTCGCCGATGTTGAAACTGGCACCCAACGCAGTCTTGTTGCTCGACCCTTCGTTCTTGCGGTCGATGGTGTCCTGAGCGCTCTGCATCAACACATTATTTTTCGCCAGCAGCAAAGTGCTGGCAGCTTTCAAGCTGCTGCCGGTGATCTGGATATCACCCTGCGTGTTTGCGGCCTCACCCGTGGCAATGACCGACAGCGCTTCCCCGGCATTGAGCGTGCTTTGCTTGGCGGTGAGGCTGTTGAATTCGCTGCTGCTCTTGCTGCGGTTATTGGCCAGTTCAGTACCGATCTTGATCAGCGAACCGTTACTTGGCGTGCCACCTTGCTTGTTCTTGAAGCCGCCGCTCTGATCATTGGCGTCCGACGCCTGTCCAGCCAAGTTGTAGGTGGCGAGTGCGGCCTGGGCGATTTTCACAGCTTTGAGCCGTGGGTCATCGGCGTTCTTGGCAGCCTCGGTCGCATCACGAATACTGCGGGCAGTGTCGACCACTGCACCGCCAATCACCCGTCCAACCGCGAGGCTCCTGGCGCTGTCCTCGGACGTTTGCCGGGCGGTCTCCGCGCCCGCCTCGATGCTCACATTTGAGCCGGTGAGGGCCATGTTCCTGGTGCTCACCAGATCACTGGCAATCACCTTCAACTCACGGCCCGCCGTCAACGACACATTCCCCGCACTCGACCCAACAGTGCTGCCGGTCAAGGTCGTTTCATTGGCCGTGCCGTTGTGTTTCGAGCTGTTGATATACAGCTTCTGGTTGCCGGTGATGTCATCCAGGCCCAGCGAGTTGCCGGTCAATACGCCGGTGAGGTCGCGGTTCTTTTCCTTGTGCATGTCGATGCGGGAGAAGGTGTTCTGCGCCGCGTCGATGGTCAGGTCGCGGCCAGCCTGCACGGCAAGGTCGCCGGTGCTGACCAGCGCCGAACCCGTGACGGTCGCATCGCGCTTGGCCCCCACAGTGACGGTTTCACCCGAGACCATGCTGCCCATGGCCGTGGTGCGTTTTTCGTCAACGTTGTCCTGGACCTTGCTCGACTTGAGCCCACCCCAGCTGCTTTTGCTTTCCTTGCGCTCATGGCGTGCGCTGTCGGAATTGCTCACGGCGAGGATGCTCACGTCCTGCCCCGCGACCAATTGCGCGGCGCCTTTTTCGGCGGTGACGGCACTGCCTGCCAACAGCAGGTTCTCACCCGCTACCACCGTGCCGTGGGTGCCCGCGCTGACGAGGCTGCCAACGTTGTTCACCACGTCGGTTTCATCCAGGCGGAATTTCTTGCCCTGGGAGGTTTTCTTGGTCTTGCTGTAGAAGCTGTAGTCCTGGTCTTCAGCACTGCGCAGGCTGAGGTTCTTGCCGGACACCAGGTAGGCCTCGTTGCCGGCATTCACTTGGCTGGCCACCAGTTGCAGGTCCTGCCCGGCGCTGAGGTTGGCGTCGCCGCCGGCCTTGAGCACGCTGGACACTTGCTGCACGTGGTCCTCGATGCTCTTGACCTTTTTCGAGCTGGATGCCGAATGCCGCTCGTTGGCGACAGCGATGGCGTTAAGGTCGCGCGTGGCGATCAGGTTGAGATCGCGCTTGGCTTCGACTTGGCTGGCGCCCACGCTGATGTCGCGCCCGGCGACCACGTACAGATCGCGGCCGGCATCGACCACCGAGCCTTGCTGGGCGATGGTGATGTAGTTCGAACGCTTGCCGATGTGGCCACTGTCGAGGGTTTGCGAGGCGGTGATATTGATGTCGCCCTTGGCTTGGGCAGCCGTGTCGGCGCCACTCTTGAGCACACCGCCGACGTTGTTGATGTTGCCGCCGGCTTGCAGCGCGAGGGTGTTGGCCGATTCGATACGCGCGGCGCTGTCGACGAAGTCACTGCGCTCGGTGCGGTAGTTGCTGGCGCTTTCGTGGGTGGTGACGGTGCGTTGGTTGAGCAACTCGGCACCGGCGGCGAGGTTGACGTCACGCCCGACAAGCACACCACCGGCGCGGTTGGTCAGGTTGTTGCCGCTGAGCAGGTCGAGACGACCGCCCGCCTCCATCAGCCCGCTGTTGGTCAGGTTGCCGCCAGCGTTGGCAAGCAGGCCGCTGGTGGCGCGCAGGGTGCCAACGTTGTTGAGATGGGTGCCGGCCATCAGGTTGAGGTCGCTGCCGGTAATCAATGCACCATTGGGCGCCAGGCGGTTGTTGGCCTGGGCCAGGTACAGCACAGGGACCAACACTTGCTGGCCGGCGACAGTGGCGTTTTCCAGCCAAACGATGTCGTGGGTCAAGGCCGCGACCTGTTCGGCGGTCAGGCTTACGCCCACCGACAGGTTAAGCGCGGTTTTGCTGCCGATGGCGTTGTCCATCAGGTGCTTGAACAGGTCGGCGTCGCTGGTCTGGCCGTCGATGAAACGCTGGCCGGTGCGGGCGAGCACGGCTTGCTGGATCAGGCGTTGTTCGTAGAAGCCATCACCCAGGCGCTTCTGCGCGGTGTCGGGGTTGTAGCCGAGCTTGGACAGCATGTAGTCCGACCCCAGGAACTTGCCCATATCGGTCAACGCCGGGTTGGTCTCGATCAGGTATTTGTGCGGGCTGCTTGCGAACTGGCTGGTGGGCAGGCCGTTGACGCCATTGCCGTCGTTGAGGTGAAACAGGCCGTTCTGCCCGGCGGGCAGGCCGAAGCCTGGCAAGCCCAGCGGGTTGACCTGTTGCTGGGCGACGTCTGGCGGCAATTGCGGGTTGAGGATGACCTGGGTGGAGTAGCCCGGTGCATGGGTATTGGCGCCGCTGCCGACGTAGGTGTAGCCACCGCGCACGACGTTGTTGTCGATACCGGCCTGGGCTTTCACATCCACCGCGCCACCCGCTTGAATGACGGCAGCGTAGCTCTGGTCTGGCGTCGACAATTGGGTGGTCTTGCGCAGGCCGGTCTGCTCGCTTTCCATCTTGCCGATGAACGCAGCCATGGCGGCTTCGACACCGCTCATGTCCTGGCTCGCCGCGTAACGCTTGGTGAACGCGGCCGCCTCGCGATACCAGCCCTCAGGACGGCGTTCACGCTCGGAAGTGAAGATGCGCTCGTACTGGGTGTCGTGGGTCGCGACGCCGACGTTGGTCAACTGGTTGACGATGGCGCTGAGGTTGCCGCCAGCGGCGATGCTACTGCTGCTGTTGAGCAGCGAGCCACCGGTGAGCAGCATGTTGCCACCCGAGGTGATGCTCGACCCCGCGGTGGCGTCGCTGACGATGAAGTGATCACGCTGGGTGATCAGGAATGGACGGTTCTGCTTGCCGCCGTCGCAGTCGCCGCCGGTGACGCGTTCGATACACGCGGTCGGTGTGATCGAAGCACTGTAGATGCCGGATTCGGTGGTGAGCACGGTGCGGACGTTTTCGAGGGTGCTGGCGGCGAGGATCAGGTTGCGCTCGCTTTCGATCGTGCCCGAGCTGTTGATGATGCTGGTCGCCAGCCCGCCCTGGCCGTCTCGGTCGATGCGCAGGTTGCCCATGGTGTAGATATCGGCGGCGAGGTTTTTCAGGCGCTCGACACGCAGGCCCATATCGCCGGCGCTGAAGATCAGGCCGTGGTCATTGAGCACGTTGCCCACCGACAGGTCGAGGGTGCCCTGGCTGGCGACGGTACCGCTGACGGACCAGTCCCGGCCGTTGCCGACCAGGCTGCGGGTGCCGAGCAGCTTGCCGCTGGCGGTCTGGTGCAGGTTGTCGACATTGACGGTCAGGCGCCCGGCCTGGATCGCGGTGCTGTTGGTCCAGTTGTCTTTGTCGAGGGTCAGGTCGCCATGGGTCACCAGGCTGCCGCCGACGTCGTCGAGGCTGATACCACTGAGGTCGAGCACGCCCGTGCCCACATGCAGCACGCTGCCACCCCTGTTCTGGAAGGTGCCGGCAGCCAGGCTCAGTTCGGTGTTGGCGGTCTCCAGGCTGCCGCTGTTGTTCAGCAGGCCGCCGATGGCGTAGCGGGTTTTGCCAGTGGCGCCCAACGCGCGCATCTGGCCGCTATTGGTCAGGCTGGCGGTGTCGATATCCAGGGTCGTGGCGCTTTCGATCAAGCCGCGGTTGACCAATGCCCCGCCCAGTTTGGCGTCAACCACCTGCCCGGCGATCTGGCCGGCGTTGTCGACATTCCCACCCCGCAGAGACACACGCTGGGCGGCGAATACGGCGCCGCTGCCGTTGTTGAACTGGCGGGCATCGATCAGCACGTCACCGGCCTTGGCCGCGAGCCGCCCGCCGTCGTTTTCCAGGGTGCCAACCTTCAGGTTCAGCCCAGCCTTCTCACTGTGGATAAGTCCATTGGCGCCGTTCTGCACCAGACCGTCCACGGTGAGGGCTAGGTCATCGTTGGCAGCCAAAGTGCCGCTCGCCTGGTTGTCGATGCTGTTGGCGAAAAGTGTCAGCAGGCCCTGGCTGGCGAGCTTGCCGCCCTGGTTATCAATGTGGCCGGCGCGCTGGATCAGCAGAGGGCCGGCACTTGCCAGCTTGCCGTTGCGGTTGATCAGGTCACCGAGCAGGTCGAGGGTGATCGCGCCACCAGCGGTAAGGCTGCCGGCGCTGTTGTCGAAAGTTTGGCCGTGCAGTTCGAAGGCGCCCGTGCTGTCGATGGAGCCGCCTGCGCTGTTGTCCAGCAAACCACTGACATTGAGGGTCTGTGCGCCGTCGCTGGAGATCACGCCGTTATGGCTGTTGTTCAGTTGAGCGCTGGTGACGGTCAGCGCGTTGTCGCTGAGCAGGCGACCCTTGTTCTGGTTGTCGACACGGTCGGCGCTCACAGTCAGCGCCTGTGTCGCGCTCAAGGTGCCGCCCTGGTTGTCCAGGGTTTGCGCGGCGTTGGCGGTGAGCGTGCGGTTGGCGATCACCGTGCCGGTGTTGGTGATGTGCTGGGCGTCGAGCTTGACGTCCCCCTTGGGATTACGGGTGTTGTCGGCGTTGACCCCGGCTTCGATGATGCCGTTGTTGGTCAACTTGCCGTTGCTGGCCAGGGTGATGCTGTCACGTGCGGCGAGGGTCTTGCGGTTCTTCAGCTCGCCCTTGGTTTGCACCTTGAGCGTGGTGCCGGCATATACCGGCCCGCCCGCGTCGAGGCTCGCCGCTTTAATGTCCACCGCGCCACTGGACGCGGCCTGGGCCATGCTCAAGTGACCGTTGGCATCGAGCTGGATATCACCACCGCTGGCGGCGAGCGTGCCGTCGAGCTTCACGCCGACTCCCGCCTCGGTGCCCACCAACTTGATCGCGCCGGCATACATGCCGCCCAGGGCGCTGGAGTCGATCGCCAGTTCCGGCTTGGCGCTGCCGTCGTCAGCACGGGCGGTGGTCTTCAGGCTTTGTGCATCGACGTCGTTGCGCCCGGCGATCACGGCCAGTTGGCGGGCGTTGATCTTCGCGTTGATCTTGGCGGAGCGGGTGATGATTTCGAAGCGGTCCACGTTACTTGCGTTCAACCCCTGGCCGTCGATCGTCACGGCGCCGCCATCGACCTGGTAGTGGTCCAGGCGACCGACTTTGTCGATCACCGGTTTGCCGGTGGTCAGGGTGACGTTGGGGGTGTTGATGAAGCCGCAGCCGTTGCAACTGATGCCGTAGGGGTTGGCCACGATGACCTTCGCCGACTGGCCTGCCACCTCGGTATAGCCGCGCAACTGGCTGGGGCTGCCACCTTTGACTTCGTTGAGGATCACACTGGCGGCGCCGCCCCTGAGGTTCGGGTTGCCGACGATGATCCCGCCCAGTTGCGTGCTTTGCACCGGCCCGCTGGCGTTGTTGAGAATCACGCCGTTGGGGCCGACGTTGTAGTCTTTGAACTGGTTGTGCGACAAGCCGCTGCCATTGGGCGTGGCGATATTCACCACCGGCACGCCATTGCCTGCCTGCCCGACCGTGGTGCCCGGGCCACTGACGACAATGCCGTCGGCATGGGCCAGCAGCGGCTGCCAGAACAGCGCATTGGCCAGGATCAGCGCAAGGCCACGCTGGGTCAGGCTTTTCAGGGCAGAAACAGGGCGAACGTCCATATTCAAGATCTCAGGGCAGCGGGCGTTGAATTACAGGTAGAAATCCATGCGGAAATAGATCGGCGCTTCGCGCTCGCTCATCACCGCAGGTCGTTCCAGGGAGTGGGCGAAGGTCACGCTGGCGCTGACGTTCCTGCCGCGGGCAAACAGCTCCAGGGAGTTGCTCGAGACCCGGCCATGGAGGTTGTCGTTGTAGCGGTCATTGCGGATCACACCCTGGTCGTAGCCGACGCTGGCGCCGTACTCCAGGAACGCCGGGCGCATCCAGTCCCACGTCACAGGGCGAGCCCAGCGAATATCGTTGCGCCAGTAGCCACCGCTGTCGCCGGTGAGTTGCTGGTCCTTGTAGCCGCGTACCGAAGCCGACCCGCCGAGGCTGATACGTTGCGGGCTGAACAGCACGTCTTCACTGCGCTGCCCGGTGGCCAGGCTGGAGAAACTGAACGACTCGCCCCACAGCGTGAACGGTTGCAGGTAGCTGAGCGTGGCGGTGTATTTGCGGTAGTTCGGCGTGGGCGTGAGGTTGCCCTCGCGATCGCGTTCCTGGTCGTTGCTCTGTGCGTCAAAGGCGCCGATGCCGTTCTGCATGCCGAGGTCGAGGTTGACGAAGGCACTGCCGATACGTCGCCCGTGGTTGATGCCGACCTGGAATTCGCTGAGGCGGTTGCTGCTGGGGGCCAGGCGCGCGTCGAGCAGGTAGTTGTTGGTACGCAGATGGGCAAGGCCGACGTTCACCGAGGTCTTGCTCACGTCGTCACGATGGATCACACGTTCGGCGCGCAGTTGGTGGTTCTGGCTGTCGCCGGACTGCTTGAACTTGAAGCCATCCACATCACCGAGGGTGCGGTAGTCGCTCTCGCTGTAGGTGTAACTGAAGTTCCACCAGCCCCACGGCACGTTGTAGTAGAGCATGCTGTTTTTCGAGGTTTTCTGGTGGTCACTCATGGCGTCGTGGCCGCCGCGCAGTATCAGTTGATCGGCAAGGCCCAGGGGGCTGTCCCACTCAAGGCCGGCCCCCCATTGCTGTTCGCCGGTGCTCTTCTGGCCGTCATTGTTACGCGACAGGCTGGCGCGCCACGGCTTTTGCGGGGTGTTCTTGACCACGACGTCGCTGCCGCCCACCTGGCTGCCGGGGGTCAGTTCCATGTGTGCCTGCTTGGAGGGCAAGCGGCTCAGTTGGTCGACCAGTTGTTCGACTTCACGCAAATTTAGCGGCTCGCCCACCTTGCCGGGGAAAGCCATCGCCAGTTCGCGATCGGTGACGGTGCTGCCTTGGGCACCTTTCAAGCCTTCGAGCTTGCCTTCCACTACCAGCACCTGCAGGTGGCCGCTGGAAAGGTCTTGCTGCGGCAAGTAGGCACGGCTGGTGACACGGCCTTTGGCGATGTAGAAGTCAGTGATGACCTTGAGCAGTTCATTAAGCTGCGACACCCCCAGGCATTGGCCGACATAAGGCTTGAGCAAGCGCGCGCGGTCCGACGCCGACAGGCTGTCTGCCCCCTGCAGCTGGATGTCCTTGATCGCAAAGCAACGATTGTCGGCAGGGGTGTCCGGGGCCGGGGACTGGGTGCCTTTGCCCGGCAGGTCCTGGAGTTCCTCGAGGCGGCGGCGTTGCTCTTCGAGCAGGCGGTTCTGCCGATCGCGGATCAGGTCCTGATCCCCAGGCGTAGGGGCAGCCGTAGCACTGTTCAGGCTCATATAGGCGAGCAAGAAAGTGCACAGTAATAACCGAGTCCGTGGCAATAACAGAGACATGTTCGATCCGTCGACAATCAAGGGGGCGGCAAACTAACATCGAACTTCGACGCACTCAAAAAAATGAGCCCGTTTGAAGTTGGAACTAGTTACTCGCACAACCTATTGATTAATAACAACTAAAAATTATACAAAGGGCCGCAGGCTTGTAGCTGGGAGTATTATTCCGACAAGCGGCAGCACAGTTGATCGCATTTCTTCGGGGAACTTATAGATGCTATTAGTTAGCCATCAAGTTCCTTCCGAGATAAGTTAGTACCGAAAAGATCAGAAAAGTTCTCGGCGTTTTTGTGAATTGGATCCCATTTGTCGGGATTAAGCGAAATCGTTCCCACCTTGCATGGGAACGATCCAATACCGTGCTTTCTTAACTGGCGTCCTTGTTCTGGTCCTTGCCAGGTACCAGCGTGAGCCCCGGTTTTTCGACATCGCGGGACACATGGGACTTCACTTCTGCGACGCCGCCGTCCTCGTCGTTATGGATCACCAGCACCCCAGGTCGACGCAACTGCTCGAGGTCCCCGTCCCCCAGGCTGAAACTCTCACTCAGGTTCTGGTCGCTCAAGGCCTTGGCCTCGGCGCGACGCTGGGCGAACTTGCGGCCTCGGCGTTGCTGGTAGCGCGCCCAGCTGATCAGGATCACAGCGTTGAACAGGGCGATCCACAGGTAGATCTGCAGGGTGTTGAGCGCGGCAAAAATCGGCGCCTCGATCCGAGGCCCACCGTGGGTTTCCAGCATCGAGTTAATCCCGCGCGCCAGCAGCCAGATCAACCCGGCCCACGCCATCAGGGTCAACAGCACATCAATGATCCACATCACCGTACGTTGGCGAGTTCTGACCAGTTTCATGATCACGCCTCCTCTTCAGTAGGTTTGATGCCGCGATCCGGACTGACCCAGCGCGCACGCTTCTGATGCTGGTTGAACAGCACCTTGGGAAAACTGACCAGGGTGGTGAACAGGCTGACCAGCCAGAACACCATCGGGTACCACACGGTCCAGAACAGGGTTTTCCACAGGTCTTTCTCGTAGCGGCGGTCGATCATGATGCTCACCGCAAACTGCGCCAGGCACACCATCGCCAGGACCAGCCCGGTAAACGCTGGCGGCACCAGGGAGTCCACCGCGATGGCCTGCGGCAGTGGGATGAATTTGCCCACGCCCCAGAAGATCACCGACAACAGGAAGGTGAAGGCCCAACCGGTGGACAGGCAGTATTCGAACAACAGCGGCCACAAGTAGCGATGACGCCATTGCCAGATGCCGCGGATATTCTTGAACAGCACTTCGGCACCGCCCTGGGCCCACCGCAGACGCTGTTTCCACAGGCCGCCGACGGTTTCGGGCATCAGGATCCAGCACAGGGCACGTGGCTCGTAGAAGATGCTCCAGTGATCAAGCTGCAGCTTCCAACTGACATCGATGTCCTCGGTGATCATGTCGGTGCTCCAGTAGTCGATACGGTCGAGCGCCTTTTTACGGAACGCGACCACCACACCCGACACTGTGAAGATGCGGCCGAACACCCGTTGCGTACGCTTGATCAAACCGATGATCGAAGAGAACTCACCCACCTGTACCCGGCCGATCAAGGTCGAACGTGTACGAATGCGCGGGTTGCCAGTCACGGCACCCAGGCGCGGGTTATCGAGCATCGGCGCAACCATGTAGGCCGCAGCGTTTTTATCCAGTAGCGCGTCGCCGTCGATGCACACCAGGTATTCACTGCGCGCGGCCACGGCGCCCATGCGCAGGGCCACGGCCTTGCCCTGGTTCTGCGCCAGGTGCAGTACGCGCAGGCGCGGGTTCTCCAGGGCCAGTGCGTCGAGTACGGCAGCGGTGTTGTCTTGGGAGCCGTCGTTCACCGCAATCACTTCAATATTCGGGTACAGCTGACCGAGCGCTGCCCGCATGGTATCGGCGACGTTATCCCCCTCGTTGTAGCAAGGGATGATGATCGAGATCAGCGGGTTGCCCGCCAGCGTGGGTGCCGGTGTGTCTTCTTCCCAAGGCCAGTGCCGCTCCCAGTGCAGCCAGAAATACAGGCCGCCTGCGATCCACAGCGCTGACATGAACAGCGGGTAGAAAAACACAAAGTCCATCAGGAACTGCCCGGTGACCAGGAAGATCAGGCCCAGGGGCACGCCCAATACCAATGCCAGCACAAATAAAGCCAGGATTCTGTCGAACATGGTCAAGGGTTCCATTGATTGGAAAGGGCCGGACGTACAGTCTTCAGGTCCGGGGAGTTTTCCAGGAAGTTGTCCGGGTAGTAGCCAAAACTCGTGACACCCTGGCGCTTGAGCACACCCATCCATTCAGCCATCTGCACAGCGTCGATATCCGGCGCAGCCTTGGTGCGCCAGTCTTTGGCTTGCAGTTCGAACACGGTGCGCTCCATCGCGCCGGGGCGCGCCTTGACCGTCGCCACCAGCTTCTCCAGCCAGGCATTGGAGGTCTTGTATTCCTGGCCTTCCATCAACGGCATGGCCATGGGCGCGGTCCAGTCGTAGGTCTGGAGGAAATCATCGAGATTCTGCGCGAACCAGGTCTCGCTGCCGGGATTGAGCATCGGCTCGGCAAAGATATTGCGCGCGGTCTGCACCTGCGGACCACCAATGGCACGGACCTTGGCGGTCAGCTCGTTGGTGAAGTCGATCAGGTAGCGGCTCTTGAAACGTGTCCAGCGCTGCATCACTGCCGGGTCGGCACGCAGGGCCTCGATGCTGTTCGGCAGGCCGTTGGCGGCGTACGCCTTGAGCGCGCCAGGGCTGGCGTCCTCGAAGTCGTTGAACACCGCATCGTCGTGGTACAGCACACCGTCGATGGCGTTGTTGCGCGCCAGGTCCTCGTAGATCTCACCGATGATCTTGCGCACCTGCGGGTCAAACGGCGACAAGCGTTTGTACTGGTCCGGGTCAAGGCCGGTCTTGCCGGTTTCCGGGTCCCAGCGCGTCACGCGGGGCAGCTTGGGGTCGAGGGCAAAGCTGAGCACCGGCATCCAGGCATACACCGCAGCATGGGCACGGGTGTGCAGTTGCCAGGAGACACGGTTGAACAAGTCGGCGCGTACTGGCAGGTGGCGGTTGGGGAAGTACAGTTCATGCACCAGGCCGTCACCCTTGGGGTCGGCGAAGGCTTGCAGGAACACCGTGCCTGCCCCCATGTCCACCACCCTTTGCACCAGTTGGTCGAGGTTGCGAGCTTGTTGGGCCGGGTCCGGGTCGTAGACGTTATCCAGGTCCACATGCAACACGCGCATAGGGGCCTTGGCTTGCGCCGCGACGATGCTGTTGGCGAAGTGCTCGCCGTCCGGGTCGGAAGCCACCAGGAAGCGCGGGCTGTTCATCAAGTCATTAGAGCTGTCGAGGCCATCTTCCAGGGTCAGGGCCATCTGGTAGCCCTGCTCGCCAACAATCGCCAACGAAGTGCCCTTGGCTGCACCGTAAGGCCAGACCCACACGCGTGGTTTCTTGCCGGTGACTGTTTGGATCTTGTTGGAGATCGCCACCACATCGGCACGCATCCGCGCGTCGAACTGTGCCTGGCTTTCATAGCGCCCCGTGGCCGGGTCAAAGCGCAGCGAGGTCGCCGCCGGCTCCAGGTTGCCCTGCGGGTTGGCCAGAATGCCGGTGTGACTGGCATCGGTGTGCGCCGCGATTTCCACCAGGCCCGACTGGGACACTTCGCGGATCTGCTGCCAGGTGAGGAACTCGCCACGTGGCCGTGGCTGCCCGGCGAAGTCCACGGGTTTGTTCAGCGGCGTGTCGATCCAGTAGCCCACGGGCGCCAGCAACGCCGGCCAGTGGTAGGCGCGCAGGATCGGCATCACCCGCGTGTAGAAGCTCGAATAGCCGTCATCGAAGCTGAGCATGATGGCTTTGGGCGGCAATGCCGGGCCACCGTTGCGGGCCGCCAGGATCTGGTCGACGCTGACCGCCTGGTAGCCATTCTCGCGCAGCCAGGCCAACTGCTCGATCAGACGCTCGGTGCGCACCGCCACCACCGCCTGATCGGGATCGCGGTCTTCGATATCGTGGTAGGCAATGCCCAGGAAATGGTTTTTCGGCCACGGCGCTTCGTTGGCCGGTGTCGGCCGCTCGGCGGGTGGAGTGAAAGGCGCGGGTTGCTGGGCGCAGGCACTGGCCAGCATTACGCCCAGGATCAACAGGCA
>Ga0308159_1001399_pt1 | contig 35148 bp, 25 predicted proteins | sample PhyCR1_FD_201040 | JGI IMG/M metagenome (GOLD analysis project Ga0308159, IMG submission 201040) | Phyllosphere microbial communities from UC Gill Tract Community Farm, Albany, California, United States - DLSLC.R1 | ecosystem: Host-associated > Plants > Phyllosphere > Unclassified | place: USA... | reverse complement strand
CTGCTCAAGGACGAACTGCCGAACGGCATGACCTACGAGTGGACCGACCTGACCTACCAGCAGATTCTGTCCGGCAACACCGCGCTGTTCGTGTTCCCGCTCTGCGTATTGCTGGCGTTCCTGGTGCTCGCTGCTCAGTACGAAAGCTGGAGCCTGCCACTGGCGGTGATCCTGATCGTACCGATGACCCTGCTGTCGGCCATCACCGGCGTGATCATCTCGGGCGGTGACAACAACATCTTCACCCAGATCGGCCTCATCGTACTGGTGGGACTGGCCTGTAAGAACGCGATTCTGATCGTCGAGTTCGCCAAGGACAAACAGCAAGAAGGCCTCGACCCGCTCGCTGCGGTACTGGAAGCCTGCCGTCTGCGTCTGCGGCCGATCCTGATGACCTCCTTCGCGTTCATCATGGGTGTGGTGCCACTGGTGTTCTCCAGCGGTGCCGGTGCCGAGATGCGTCATGCCATGGGTGTGGCGGTGTTCTCCGGGATGCTCGGGGTGACCTTCTTCGGTCTGTTGCTGACGCCAGTGTTCTACGTGCTGATCCGTAACTTCGTTGAACGCAGCGAGGCCCGCAAAGCGGCCAAGGCGCACAACCTTCCAAAGCCACTGGAGGCGCATCAATGAGTCTGAAAGTCTTCCTGCCGAGCCTCTTGGTGCTGGCCCTCAGCGCCTGCGCCGTCGGCCCCGACTACAAGACCCCAGCCACGGAGGCGGCCAACATCACGGCCGCCACCGACGGCGCCGCCGGGCAAAAGAACTTCGACCGGTCGAAATTCGAAGGCATCTGGTGGCAGCAATTCGATGACCCGACCCTCAACCAGTTGGTCACGCAATCGCTGCAAGGCAACCGTGAATTGCGCGTAGCGTTCGCCCGTTTGAAAGCCGCTCGGGCGATCCGCGACGATGCCAGCAACGACGCGATGCCGACCATCACCAGCCGTGCCAGCAGTGACCTGGGTAAAGGCCAGATTCCCGGCCAGACCACCGACCGGGTCAACAGCGAACGCTACGATCTGGGCCTGGACATGGCTTGGGAACTGGACCTGTTCGGGCGCATCCAGCGCAATCTGGAAGCCAGCGACGCCGACCAGCAGGCGGCCGAAGCCGACCTGTATCAGCTGCAAGTCACCATGATTGCCGAACTGGTCGACGCTTACGGGCAACTGCGCGGTGCGCAACTGCGTGAAAAGATTGCCGTGGCCAACCTGAACAACCAGGTGGAATCACGCAAGATCACCGTCAGCCTGCGTGATGCCGGTGTCGGTGATCAGCTCGACGTGGAACGCGCCGATGCGCGCCTGGCCAACGTCGAAGCGACCGTACCGCAGTTGCAGGCGGAACAGGTGCGGCAGAAAAACCGCATCGCCACCCTGCTCGGTGAGCGTCCGGACAAGCTGACCGTTGACCTGAGCCCGAAAGACCTGCCAGCGATTGCCAAGGCCTTGCCGATCGGCGATCCGGGTGAATTGCTGCAACGTCGCCCGGACATTCTCAGCGCTGAACGCCAACTGGCCTCGGCCACGGCGCGTATCGGTGTAGCCAAAGCCGATCTGTTCCCGCGCGTCAGCCTCAGCGGGTTCCTCGGCTGGACCGCCGGGCGCGGCTCGCAGATCGGTTCGTCAGCCGCCAACGCCTGGGCTCTCGGCCCGAGCATCACCTGGGCTGCGTTTGACCTTGGTAGCGTGCGAGCCCGTTTGCGCGGTGCCGACGCCGAAGCCGAAGGCGCACTGGCGACCTATGAGCAGCAAGTGCTGCTGGCGCTGGAAGAATCGGAAAACGCCTTCAGCGATTACGGCAAGCGCCAGCAACGGTTGATCTCGTTGATCCGCCAGAGTGAATCAAGCCGCAAGGCTGCCGACCTCGCTGAAATCCGCTACCGCGAAGGCACCACCGACTTCCTCGTCCTGCTCGACGCGCAGCGTGAACGGCTGAACGCCGAAGACAGCCAGGCCCAGGCCGAAGTCGACCTGTATCGCGGCATCGTCGCAATCTACAAAGCCCTCGGCGGCGGCTGGCAGCCGGAGACCGTCGCCAGCAAATAACCGATTGTTAAAGAGCTCCTTTGGTTGGCCGCAACCAACCAATTCTTTTGCCCCGCGTATCATTCGGTCGCGGGGTTTTTTTCATGATCCTCAAGCACCGTCACGGTAGCAGTGGTGCCCGCCCGCAGACGGTTTTTCCCGGCATAGTCGCCATCGATCTCGATCCGTACCGGCACCCGCTGCGCCAGTTTTACCCAGGTGTAACTCGGGTTGATGTTGGCAAGCAGCCGACTACCCGGTGCATTTTCCCGGTCGGCGATGGCAAAGGCGATGCTCTGCACCGAACCGCCAAAGGTTTCCCCGCTCATCAACTGCACGCGGACCCGGTCACCCTCGGCGATGCGCGGCAGTTTGGTCTCCTCGAAGTAACCGCTGATATAGAACGAATCACTGTCGACCAGCGCCATCAGTGCGCCACCCGCTGTCGCGTAATCGCCCTGACGGGTCAACAGGTTGGTGACATAGCCGCTGACCGGCGATTCGACGCGGGTGCGCTGCAGATCAAGTTCGGCTTGGGCCAATGCCGCAACCGCCAACTGCACATTGGCCTCGGCCAGCCCGAGATTGGCTTGATTGCGTAACAGGTCCGCCTGGGCAACCGCGACATCGGTTCTGGATTTCTCCCACTCCTCACCGGAAATCGCAAAGCCCTGCTTGAGCGTACGCCGTCGACGCTCCTCGCTTTGGCGTTGCTTGAGCAGGGCTTCGCTGGCGACGATAGCCGCTTGGGACTGCCCCAACGATGCCCGGGCGACTTCGACCGAGCGCCGCGCATGCTCCACTGCCAGACGATAACGGGCCGGGTCGATCTCCATCAGCAGCTGCCCCTTGTCGACATGCTGGTTGTCCTGCACCGCCAGGCTGACAATGCGCCCTGAAACATCCGCCGACAGCGTCACCACATCCGCCCTCACCCGCGCATCCCGTGTCCATGGCGCACGGGTGTAATACTCCCAGGCAAACCAGCCCAGCACGATGGCCAACACCACCACCGCCAATGTGACCAACCGCGCAAATAACACTTTCAAGGCATCAAGCTCCCATCAACAGAATCAGCGTCGCACAAACGCACGCATACAAGGCGCCTTCAAACAGCGCTTCGTGCCAGACCAGACGCAGCACGCCGAGGCGGCGCAGGCCCCAGTCCAGTACCACGAATATCGGTATGGCCAACAACAACGCCTGGGCAATGGGCGGCAGATAGACACCGCCAATCTCGAAATCAATGGGCAAGGGCCGGCTCTCCTTCCGGAATCGAGCGTTCGATGAATTCACCATGACGCTGCAGGAATGACACGATAATCAAAAGGGCTACGCGCATACGAAATACCGACCACAGATGTTCATGGCTGGCGACATGCAGATCGTCCAGTTCATCGCCCAATGCACGTAACGTCGTCAGCAATGAGGCCAGTTGCACATCCTCGCGCCCGGCGACAAAACGCCCGGTCTTGCGCAGGGCAGACGCCAGATGCTGACTGAATGCATCACTGAGCAACGCATTGTTTTGCGCTTGCTGGCGCAACTGATGCATCGCCACACCCAGCGCCACGCACGCCAGGCTGACCTCATACAGTTGTTGCATGGCCCGGGTGTTCGCCGCAGGCAGCAGACCGAGCATGCTGGTCAGGCGATCGACCATGCGGCTTTCGAAGGCGAACTGCTCCTCGCCGGTCGGCGGAGTTTTGCTCAGCGCATATACCTGCTCACGCGCTTCGTTATACAAGCGCCGCAAGCGCAATGCCGGGCGGAACGGAAAAATCAGCGCATAGACCAGCAGCGCCAGCATTGCCGCACTGACGTAAGCACCCGCAAATTCGAACCACTGAATCGCAGTATTCTGGCCGGTGCCGACGTTCTGCGGACCGATCATCAAAAAGCTCGACAACCCCAGGCCCATGGCAATGCCCGTCGTCGCCGGGTTCGCCAGCCCGATCGCGATGACATACAGCAGCGGCGCGAGCATCAAGGCCAACGGCTCGAAATCGCTGATCGCCGGCACCAGCATGAACTGATAGAGCGCCGAGACCACCAGCGCCAGTCCGAGGCCGCGAGCGTAACTCTGCGCAGCCATCAGCGGTCGCGGAAACGTTGCCATGAGCGAACACAGAATCCCCACCAGAATCATTCCGCCGCGTGCGCCGTCCCAGGCGGTTTCGATCCAGATCAATCCGGCCACCAGCAATGCCGTAAAGGCGCGAACCGCATTCATCGAAGCCAGGGTGAAATCCAGATGCAGGGGGCTGACCTGAGCGCGATAGAGCACGCTGGCCTCACGCCCCTCCTGGATGGCATCGCTCAGCTCAAGGATCTGTTCCAGTTGCTGCAGCAGCCGCGCCTGTTCCCAGCGTAACGCCCAGGCCAGCGAACGCAGGGTCGCGCTCATGTTTTCGGTCAGTTGTTCAGCTTCGTACGCCAGCCCTTCGAATTGCTGCTGCAGGGTGAAGAACTGCTGACGGCGCTCGCCGGACAACGAGCGCCCCTGCTCGGCCAATTCGTCGAAAAGTGCCAGTTCTTCACTGCGCAAGCGTTGCACCTCCAGCGGCAAATCACCCTCCCAGCGCTCGGTGAGCAGTTCTCGCTGGTGGCGTAATGCGGTGAGTCGCGAGGTCAGCAGCGTCAGTTGATTGCCCAGCAGCAGCACCAGATTGTTGGCACTGCGCAAACGCGGCGCATCGAAGTAAAGATGCCGACGCAAACCCTCCAGCGCGCTGATTTCCCCAAGCAATTGCTGCTGGCGTCGCTGAAAATCTTCTTCGCTTTCTTCGGTGCGCAGCACTGCCGCGGCATGCCTGGCCGCCAGTTTGATCACCTGATCGACCTTGGCGAAATACCCCTTGGCCACGGCTTGCGGTCGCGCCGTCAACAAGCTGACTACGCACACGCACGCCACGGCCAGCAGGGTTTCAGTCACGCGAGTTACCGCCAGTAAAAATGTCCCGTCCGGGTCCGGAATCGCCAGCAGCGCGACGACCACCGCGGTGTAACCACTGAGCACGAACGCTTGCGAACTGGTATAGCGCAGCAACGTGCCACCGGCGGTGCACAGTGCCAGCCATAACGCGAGTGTGGTGATAAAGGGCAATGGCGCCTGGGGAAAAATGGCCATGATCAACACGGCGACAGCCGCACCGAGGGTCGTACCGATCACCTGGCCGAAGCTGCGCGCCAGCGCCATCCCGGCCAAGGGCTGACTGACGATGACCACCGCCATGATCGACCACTTGGGCTGGTCGAGGTCGAAGACGAACGCCAGATACAACGTCAGTAACCCCGCCGCAATGGTACGCAGGGCAAACAGCAGGACGGCCTGACCGGGATGGATTACGGCCTTGAAGTAACTGAACAGGGCTTGCATGGGCACACTCAACGAAACGACTCCTGCAAGCGTAGACACTGCATCGTCGGCTTGGTGCTCAACTGAGTCGACGCAGCTCGTAGGACGATTCGCATGTAGAGGGTTTGACTGATCGCCCGCGCTGACCGAAGCTTGCCGCTCTGCTCAACAACGCCTGTTTCGGAAACCTGCATGCCTCAGTCTCGCCGCTATCTGTATATCAGCCTCGGCCTGGTGCTTATCGTCATCGTGGCCTGGGTTTCGCTACGTAGCACCGCCCCGGTGATCCCCGATGCGATCAAGCACGGTTACAGCGAAGCACTGAACGCCGCGCGCACCGGTGAACCGGGCGCGGCACGCCAGTTGTATCAGCAACTGGGCCGCCCGGATATCTCGGTGAAGCGCCGCGTATGGCTGCACGGCGAGCTGCCCAACTACCCGAGCCCACAGGCGCTGAAACTGGCGGATACCGACCTGCAAAACGAAGCTCCGGAAGTACGCCTGGCCGCCATCAAGAGCGTGGTCGGGCTGGTCCCGGGCGGGCAACGCAGCCTGCTGTTGGGGCCGATGCTCGACGATGCCGATCAGAATGTGCGTTTTGCCGCTATCAACGCCCTCCTCGGCCTGACGCCGGACGAGCTGGGGCTGTATTTCGCGCCGCTGCAGCAAGCCATCGATGGTTGGGAGCAAACACTCAAGGCACAACCGGAAAGTGCCGCCAGCTACGCGCAATTGGCGCGGCTGCACATTCACAACGCCGAACTCAAGCAAGCGCAAGTCGCTCTGGAAAACTCGCTGCGTCTGGAGCCGGGCAATTTGCCGGCGCTGGTCATGCAGATCGATGTCCTTGACCGCCAGGGCCAGAGCGACGCGGCCCGGCAATTACTGGCCCGGCAACTCAAGGCCCAGCCTGATTCGGCTTATCTGCAACATGCCCTGGGCTTGTGGTTGCTGCACCACGGTCAGCGCGAATACGCCCTGCTGGGTTTGTCCAAAGCTGTGGAACTTGAACCGGACAACAAGGATTACCGCTACGATCTCGCCACTACCCTGCACAGCGCAGAAGAACTGGAGGCGGCACAGAAGCAATTGCAGGAAATCGTCCAGCGCCATCCCGCCGACCGCAAGGCCCGGGTTTTGCTGATCAATTACTGGAAAGAAAGCGGCCAGCTGCAAAATGTGCAGATTCTGCTCGCGCAACTCGAACAGCTGAACCCTGATGATCCGGCGTTGCAACAGGGTCTCTGAGCCCAAGAACCCGCAACATCCGCAAACAATAAGCGGAACTGCCATCACGGCTTAAGGTCAAGTTATTCAGGCCGACCCAATGCATCGATGGTCGCGCTTCCCTTAGTCATGAGAGGACATTATTTGTCTACTTCTAACGAGTTGATCAGTGCGAAAGCCGCTACCGGCATTGCGGGTCTGGATGACATCCTGGCCGGTGGCTTGTCTCGCGGTCATGTGTTTCTGCTGGAGGGTGAACCCGGAACCGGCAAAACCACGGTCGCTTTGCATTTTCTCCTGGCTGGCGCGAAAGCCGGCGAGCGCTCGTTGTACATCACGCTCTCGGAAACCGAGCACGAACTGCGCCAAGGCGCGCTGTCCCACGGCTGGACGCTGGACGAAAACATCGAAATCTTCGAGCTGACGCCGCCGGAAAGCCTGCTCAACGCCGAGCATCAGCAAAGTCTGCTGTACTCCTCCGACCTGGAACTGGGCGAGGCGACCAAGCAGATTTTCGAAGCGGTCGAGCGTTTCAAGCCGACCCGCGTGGTGCTCGACAGCCTCTCCGAGATCCGCTTGCTGGCGCAAAGCTCCTTGCGTTATCGCCGGCAGATCCTGGCCATCAAGCATTATTTCGTGCGCTATAACGCAACCGTGGTGCTGCTTGACGACCTGACAACCGAATCCCTCGATAAAACCGTGCACAGTGTTGCTCACGGGGTGATCCGCCTTGAGGAACTGACGCCGACCTACGGCGCCGAGCGGCGACGCGTGCGGGTGGTCAAATACCGTGGGCAGAAGTATCGCGGCGGTTTCCATGATTTCACCATCATGGGTGACGGCGTGCATGTGTTCCCCCGCCTCGTGGCGGCCGAACACCGTGGCGAGTACGCGCGGTTGCAGCTGTCCAGCGGCATCAAGGAAATGGACGCGCTGCTCGGCGGCGGCATCGAGACCGGCTCCAGCACGTTGATCCTTGGTCCTGCCGGTACCGGCAAGTCGCTGATCTCGATGATCTTCGCCGCAGCCGCTGTCGGTCGTGGTGAAAAGGCTGCGCTGTTTATCTTCGACGAAGAGCTCGGCCTGCTGCACGAACGGATGAAAAACATCGGTATCGATCTCAAGGCGCTGCAAGCTACCGGCAATCTGCTGATCGAACAGGTGGACGCTGCCGAACTGTCGCCGGGCGAGTTCTCCCATCGTGTGCGGCGTTGTGTCGACGAACGCGAAATCAAGACGGTGGTGATCGACAGCATCAACGGCTATCAGGCTGCAATGCCGGAGGAAAACGCGCTCGTTCTGCACATGCACGAACTGTTGCTGTACCTGAACCGTAAAGGCGCGGCGACGTTCATGACCGTTGCCCAGCATGGTCTGGTCGGTGACATGCAAGCGCCAGTCGACATCACCTACCTGGCTGACACCGTGGTGCTGTTGCGTTACTTCGAAGCGCTTGGCAAGGTCCGCCGCGCAATCTCCATCATCAAAAAACGCACCGGCAGCCACGAGTCGACCATTCGTGAATTCCGGATTTCGAAAATCGGCATGACCATCGGTGAACCGCTGGAAGCGTTTCAAGGCGTGCTGCGTGGCGTCCCAACTTACCTCGGCGCGAACAATCCGCTGCTTCAGGAAGACAGCTTGTGAATCTTGAGGTGCCACTGGCCGAACGGGCGCTGATTCTGGCGCCCCTGGGTCGCGACAGTCAGATTGCGCTGAAGATACTCAATGAGGCCGGTTACGGCGGCGTCGTCACCCCTGCCCTCGGCGATTTGTGTACGCAGTTGGACCTGGGTGCAGGTTTGCTGCTGGTCGCCGCCGAGGCCCTGCGCGGGCCGGAAATGGAAACGCTGTTCACCTGGCTGGAGCAGCAACCGGCGTGGTCGGATCTGCCGATCATTCTGCTGACCCACCACGGCGGACAGGAACAGGGACCGTCATCCAGACTGAGTGATCTGCTCGGTAACGTGAGTTTCCTTGAACGGCCTTTTCATCCGGTGACGCTGGTCAGTATGGTCTCCGCCGCATTGCGCGGGCGACGACGACAATACGAAGCGCGCGATCGCCTGATTGACCTGAGCGAAAGCGAACGGCGCCTGCAATCGACCCTCGAAACCCTTGAGCAACAGGTCGAGGAGCGCACCGCGCAGCTGCGCCACAACGAAGAAGCGTTGCGCCAGTCGCAAAAAATGGAGGCGGTCGGCCAGCTCACCGGCGGCATCGCGCACGACTTCAACAACATGCTCACCGGGATCATCGGCAGCCTCGAATTGATCCGTCGGCGCCTGGCCCGTGGGCGAACCGAGGATCTCGACAGCCTGATCGATCTGGGCGTCACCTCAGCCAACCGCGCCGCCGGCCTGACCCATCGTCTGCTGGCTTTTTCGCGTCGCCAGTCGCTCGACTCGAAAGCCGTACAGATGAACACGCTGGTGCTGTCGATGGGCGAGTTATTGCAGCGCAGCCTCAATGAAAGCATTCATCTGGAGATGCGTCTGGATGAAAACCTCTGGGTCGCCGAAGCTGATCCCAATCAGCTGGAAAGCGCCCTGCTCAACCTGGTGATCAACGCTCGTGACGCCATGCCCGACGGCGGCAAACTGGTGGTCGAGACCAGCAATCAGGTGCTGCATCGCGATTTCACCGAGGCCTACAGCAATCTCGAGCCTGGCGATTACGTGATGCTCAGCGTCACCGATAACGGCTGCGGCATGCCGCAAAGTGTCATGAGCCGTGCCTTCGATCCGTTTTTCACCACCAAACCGATCGGCCAGGGCACGGGTTTGGGCCTGTCGATGATTTACGGGTTCAGCAAGCAGTCGCGCGGCCATGTTTCGATCGAAAGCGAAATCGATCAAGGCACTACGGTAAAACTCTACCTGCCGCGCTTTCGCGGTGAAGAGATGGTCAGCGACGATAAAGACGTTGAGCATTCGCCGGATGCGCTGGATGGCGAAACCGTACTGATCGTCGAGGATGATCCAGCGGTGCGCGTTCTGGTCTGTGCTGTGCTCAGCGAGCTGGGTTATGCCTACGTTGAGGCAGGCGACGCCGACACAGCGCTGCCGTTCCTCAATTCGACGCAGCGCATCGATCTGCTGGTCAGCGACGTCGGTTTGCCGGGCATGAATGGCCGGCAACTGGCAGAAGTCGGCCGCCAGTACCGGCCCGGTCTGAAGGTGCTGTTCATCACCGGTTACGCCGAGCACGCCGCAGTGCGCGGCGGGTTTCTGGACTCTGGCATGCAGATGATCACCAAGCCGTTCACCTTCGATCTGCTCACCGCCAAGGTGCGCGAGATGATCAAGAACTGACTGGTAATCCACGGCCCGCGCAAGCGGGCCAGGCAGTCAGGCCAGCAATTCCTGAATCTTTTCCTGCAGCACGTCCAGATCGAAGGGCTTCTCCAGAATGGGAGCCTTGTTGGTGATCGGGCTACCGGTCTCGCGGATTTCCTGCGGATAACCACTGATGAAGATCACTTTCAGATCCGGGCGGAGTTTGACGGCGGGTTCGGCGATCTGCACGCCGGAAATGCCGCCCGGCAAACGAAAGTCAGTGATCAGCATGTCCAGGTGCGGCTTGCTCGCCAGAATCTCGAACGCCTGTTCTCCGTTTTCAGCCTGCAACACGCGATAGCCCTGCCCCGACAGATAATCCGTCAGAACCATCAAGATAACCGGTTCGTCTTCGACGACGAGTACTACATCTTGTGCATCTACGCTCATGGGAAGCCTTTGTTCGGTCAATAGCTGCTGATACGACCGTACGGTCAATCAGAGGTTGCGTCGGATATGCCGTTTTCCTGGATTGGCAGACAAACGCGAAACAGGGCGCCTTCGTTGATTTCACTTTCGACGACGATGGAGCCGCCATGGGCGGCGACGATCTGCTCGGAAATGAACAGACCCAGCCCGAGCCCGGCCACTACCGTCTTGGCGGAAACCCGTTCGAACTGTTGGAAAATGCGCTTCTGGTTCTCTTTGCTGATGCCGATGCCGTGATCCTGGACCTCGATTCGTGCTTCCTCGCCCTCACGGTAGACGCGCACCTGAATCGGGCTGCGGCCGCCGTACCGCAAGGCATTGGTCAGCAGATTCGACACCACTTGCTCGATACGGAACTCGTCCCAGTGACCTTCCACGGGGCCGAATACGGTCAACGACACTTCGGTCTCGGCGGCCTCGATCTGCTGCGCGAAGTTCTGCAGCAGATTGCTCACCAGTTGCACCAGATCGAAACGGCTCGGGCGGATCGACAATTTACCGGTGCGAATGCGCGACACGTCGAGCATGTCTTCAATCAGGCGAATCAGGCTTTTGATCTGCCGCTCATCGCGATCAACCATCGCGTGCATCTTGTCGAGGGTGAACGCCGAAGCGTTGTCGCGGGCCAGGTGCATCTTGCGCAATTGGGTTTCGAGGATCAGACCGTTCAGCGGCGTGCGCACTTCGTGGGCGACGATCGACATGAAATCATCGCGCATGCGCACGGCCTGCTCGAGGTCAGCCTGAGTGCTTTGCAGTTGTTGCAACAACGCTTCCTGTTCGCGACGGGCCTGCTCGAGCGCTTCGAGCTGTTGCTTCAACGCTTTGCTTTGGCGATACAGATCGACGAACACGTTGACCTTGCTTTTCACCGCATGGATATCCAGCGGTTTGTGCAGAAAGTCCACCGCCCCGCTCTCGTAGCCTTTGAACGCATAGTTCAGTTCACGGCCGGCGGCGCTGACGAAAATGATCGGGATGTTCTTGGTTTTCTCGGTACCGCGCATCAATTCGGCGAGTTCGAAGCCGTTCATCCCCGGCATCTGTACATCGAGAATGGCCATGGCGAACTCGTGTTGCAGCAGCAACGACAACGCCTCATCCGCTGACAGGGCTTTGTAGACCGTGCGGTCTTCGCGCTTGATCAGCGCTTCGAGTGCCAGCAAATTCTCCGGCAGATCATCGACGATCAGCAGTTTGGCTTGGATGTTACTTAGCATGCGATTCGTTCCAGCTCGACAAGCAGACCGCTGATGTCGTGAATGGTTAGGACATGATCCGGCTGCCGAATGTTCATTGCAGCCTGAGGCATGGTGGCGACCTGTGCTTCGTTGGGGTCCTGGACAATGGTCAAACCGCCGCAGCGCTTGACGTAGGCCAGCCCGCGCGCACCATCGTGATTGGCACCGGTCAGTAAAACAGCGACCAGCGCGCGCCCGTAGGCGTCGGCCGCGGACTCGAACAGAAAATCGATCGAGGGCCGCGAATGGTGCAAACGGTCTTCCTGACTCAAGGAAAAGCTGCGGTCCATTTCGATCGACAGGTGATAACCGGGCGTGGCGAAATACACCGTACCGGCTTCGATATCCTGCTTGTCGGCGGCTTCGATCACGGGCATTTGCAGACGTCGGGCGAAGACCTCAGCCAATTGGCTGCGGCGCTCCTCAGGCAGGTGCAACACAACAACGATCGGCAATCTGAAGCCACGGCGCAGCGGTCCGAGCAAGGTCAGCAGCGCCTCGACGCCACCGGCGGAAGCTCCGACCACAACGGCCTCGACACGAGGCAAAACCGCCGTTTCGTTCATGTTTTGCGGTAGATCCGTTCTTGCTTCACCAGCGCTTCGAACCGGTTGGCATAGTTGGAAAAGTCCAGCGTCTCTTTGCTGCCCAGCACCAGAAAGCCGCGGTGACACAGCGATTCATGAAACAGCCCGAATGCCCGATCCTGGAGCTTCTTGTTGAAATAGATCAGCACGTTGCGGCAGGAAATCAAGTGGGTTTCGGAGAACACGCTGTCGGTGGCCAGGCTGTGGTCGGCAAACGTCACGTTTTCGCACAAGGTCTTGTCGAAAATTGCATAGCCATAGGCGGCCGTGTAGTAATCGGCGAATGAGCGTTGGCCACCGGCCTGCTGGTAATTGGCGGTATAAGCGCGGACATTTTCCATCGAGAAAATGCCCTGCTTGGCCTTGTCCAGCGAGCGCGGGTTGATATCGGTGGCGTAGATGATCGTGCGGTCGAGCAGGCCTTCTTCGCGCAGCAGAATCGCCATCGAATAGACCTCCTCGCCCGTGCTGCAGCCGGCAATCCAGATTTTCAGCGAAGGATAGGTGCGCAGCAGCGGCACCACTTCGTTGCGGATGGCGAGAAAGTGCGAAGGGTCACGAAACATCTCGCTGACCGGAATCGTCAGCAGCTGCAGCAGCTGCATGAACGCGGTCGGATCATGCAGCACTTTTTCCTGTAGCGCCGAAATCGTCGCGCACTCGAACTGGCTCAACGCGTGTTGCACCCGGCGCTTGATCGAAGCGCCGGAGTAGTCGCGAAAATCGTAGCTGTACTTGAGATAAATCGCCTCGATCAACAGGCGCAGCTCGATTTCGCTGTTTCGTTCGGCGGGTGTACTGCGTTCCACTAAATGCGTTCCATTTTCGGTAACCACACACGAATCAGCGAGAACAGACGATCCAGATCGATGGGCTTGGCCAGGTAATCATTGGCGCCCGCCTGCAGGCAGCGCTCCTGATCGTCCTTCATGGCCTTGGCCGTGACCGCAATGATCGGCAGCTTGCGCCAGCGCGGATCCTTGCGGATTTCAATGGTAGCTTCAAAGCCGTCCATTTCCGGCATCATCACGTCCATCAACACCAGATCGATGTCCTCGACTTCGTTGAGTTTATCAATCGCTTCACGACCGTTACGGCCGATCACCACGACTGCGCCTTTGGTCTCCAGAGCACTGGTCAGGGCGAAAATGTTGCGCACATCATCGTCCACCAACAGCACCTTGCGGCCCTCGAAGACTTTGTCGCGGCTGCGTGCGGTCTTGAGCATCTTCTGCCGTTCATGGGACAACTGCGATTCGACTTTGTGCAGAAAGAGTGTGACCTCATCGAGCAAGCGCTCCGGCGAGCGTGCGCCCTTGATGATGATCGAGCGTGAATACTTGCGCAGCTCGGATTCTTCGTCGCGGGTCAGGTTGCGTCCGGTGTAGACAATCACCGGCGGGAACGAGCAGATGTCCTCGGTGGACATGCGCTTGAGCAGGTCATTGCCGAGCATGTCCGGCAACTTCAGATCGATGACCATGCAGTCGTAGATCGTCGTGCGCAGCAGCTCCAGCGCATCCTGGGCCAGGCCCACCGCGGTGATTTCAATGTCTTCATCGCCGATCAGCCGCGCGATGCTTTCGCGTTGCAGATCGTCATCCTCGACCAGTAGCACGCGTTTGACCTTCTGCGTCAGCTTGGCTTCGAGACGGGCGAATACGTCTTTGAGCTCTTCGCGGGTGGTCGGTTTGACCGCATAGCCGATGGCGCCCATGTGCATCGCTGCTTCGACGCGGTCTTCGACGGAAATCACGTGCACCGGGATGTGCCGGGTGCCGGCGTGTTCCTTGAGGCGTTGCAGCACGGTCAGACCGGAGTGGTCCGGCAGGCGCATGTCGAGCAGGATGGCATCCGGAACGAACTCTTTGGCCAGATCGTAACCTTCGTCCGCACCGTGGGCGACCAGGCACTGGTAACCCAGCTCGTGCGCGAGGTCGTAAAGGATGTGAGCGAAATTCGGTTCGTCTTCTACCACCAGAATGCAGCGTGTGTTGAACGGTGCCTTGTCACGGTCATCGGCGAAACGCGGAATGTGCACCGGGGCCAGCGGTGACACGTTCAAAGCCGGCGCTGCGGGCGCTGCTGGCGCAGGCGGCGTGAAGGTCAACGGCGCCGAGGCCACTTCAGCAGACTCGCTGTATTGAGTTGGCAGCAGCAGCGTGAACACACTGCCCTGCCCCGGCGTGCTGCTGACGCTGATCGAGCCGCCAAGCAAGGTTGCCAGATCACGGGAGATCGACAAGCCCAGACCGGTGCCGCCGTATTTGCGGTTGGTGGTGCCATCAGCCTGGCGGAACGCTTCGAAAATGCTTTCCTGCTGGTCGGGCGCAATACCGATGCCCGAATCGCGAACGATGAATGCAATACGGTCGTCGGGTTGGCCGGCGATGGTCAAGCTCACCGAACCCTTTTCGGTGAACTTCAATGCGTTCGACAGCAGGTTCTTGATCACTTGCTCCAGACGCTGGCGGTCGGTGTACAACATGGCCGGCGCACCTGGCTGCAGGTCGACAGTAAAAGCCAACTGTTTGTCTGCGGCCAACGGCTCGAACATATTGCGCAGACCTTCGGCCAGGCGCCCGACGCTGGTGTTTTCCGGCAGTACTTCAAGCTTGCCCGCCTCGACCTTGGAAATATCCAGAATGTCGTTGATCAGGTTGAGCAAGTCGTTGCCGGCGGAATAGATCGACTCGGCAAACTTGACCTGCTCGGCGCTGAGGTTTTCCTGCGGGTTCTCTGCCAGCAACTTGGCCAGAATCAGCGAGCTGTTCAACGGCGTGCGCAATTCGTGGGACATGTTGGCGAGGAATTCGGATTTGTATTTGCTCGAACGCTGCAATTCTTCGGCGCGTTCTTCCAGTTGCACCTGGGCCTGATTGAGCTCGGTGTTCTTCTGGTCCATGGCATCGCGTTGCTCGGCCAGGGTTTGCGCCTGTTCGGCAAGTTGCTCGTTGGTCTGTTCCAGTTCGACCTGCTGTGTTTCCAGATGCGCCTGGGATTCCTTGAGAATCCGCGACTGCTCTTCCAGCTCTTCGTTGGCGGTTTTCAGTTCTTCCTGCTGAACTTGCAACTCTTCATTGAGCTGCTGGGTTTCGGCGAGAACTTCCTGCAGGCGCTGACGGTAACGCGCCGCTTCGATCGATGTGCCGATGTTGCCGGCAATCAGTTCCAGCAATTCGATGTCGCGCTGGTTCAGCGGACGCAGGAAGCCCAGCTCGATCACGCCGTTGACGCGCTCGTCGTCGCTGGTCGGCACCACCACGACACTGTGCGGCAAGCCCTCGCCCAGGCCGGAACTGACTTTGAAGTAATCGCTCGGCACCGAATCCAGACGAATCAGCCGCGCCTGCTGCGCGACCTGGCCAACGATGCCTTCGCCACTGAATATTGCCTGGTCCTGCTCTTCCTGTTCACGGGAGAACCCGTAAGTGGCTACGCGTTTCAGTCCGCCGTGCTCTTCGCGCACGTACAACGCGGCCACGGCGCTGCCCAGATACTGCGCGCAGAATTGCAGAATATTGCGCCCCAACAGATTCAGCGTCAGTTGCCCCAACACTTGCTCGGCCAGTTGTGTCTGGCCGTTGCGCAACCACGCCTGTTTTTCCAGACGCTCGGCACTGGCCTCTTGCGCCGCCAAAGTCGCGCTATAGCTCTGCGAAAGATTGACCAGATCCCGGCGACCGACATACGCCAGCAAGCCACTGATCACGCCGATGAACAGCAGATAAAGGCTGATGCTCCAGATCGTGGTACGCCGCACATCTTCATTGCGCGTAGCGCGCAACACTTGTTCGGTTTCGATGACGTCTTCGAACTGTTTGCGGATTTCGTCGGTCAGGCGCTTGCCGCGCCCGGCCTTGACCGCGCCGCGATAATCGCCGCTGCTGCGTTGCAGGTCGATCATCGATTGCGCGTAATTGGCCCACTCGACCTGCAATGCCTGCAGACGACGAATGCGATCAGTCTGCACCGGGTTGTCGGCAGTCAGCTCGAGCAAAGTACTCAGCGCCACGGCGATGCGCGGCTTGGCCGTCTCGTACGGGTCGAGGAAATGCTCGTCACCGCTGAGCAAATAGCCGCGCATGCCGGTTTCCAGGTCCACGGTGAGTTTCACCGCTTCGTTGGCGTTATTGATCACCCGGTCGGTGTGCTCCACCCATTGGATGACCGACAGCAAATAGGTGATCAGCGACACGAAAAACACGGCGCTCAGTGCGCCAACGCCCAAAGGCAGGCTGATGTTGCGAGTCAGGAGTTTGCGAAACCGTTGTTCATCAACCGAAGACGGAGAGGACATGAGGCAGCCTTGTCGAACTGTTGAAAAACGTGGAGTTTGCCCGAAAACCCCGGTCTGGATCCATTTTTCTGACACTTTTGATGGCAATTTCCTACATCCCCCTGCACTCGGACGACGCCAACCGTTATCCTGTCGCAGCCCCGAGGCCCGCGCTTTTTTTGTATCAGGCCGGGAACTTGTGGCTATGCGCCACTTACTCATGCATGAGTCCGGTCATTTCGATCGACCGGTGTCCCCCCGTTTTCTTGAGAGCCCTGCCATGTCTGCCACTCCACCCACCATTCTTGTCGTAGAAGACGACGCTATCGTGCGCATGCTTATTGTGGATGTGCTGGAGGAGCTGGAATACAAGGTGCTTGAGGCTGACGGCAGCGAGCAGGCCCTTGCTCTTCTTGAAGCGCCGTCCGAGCAGATCAATCTGATGATGACGGATGTCGGGCTGCCCGGCATGGATGGTCGAGAACTGGCGATCGAAGCGCGCAAACTGCGCCCTGCCCTCGAGGTTCTGTTCGCCAGTGGTTACGCGGAATCCATTGATATCCCGGAAGGCATGCATATGATTGGCAAACCGTTTTCAATTGACCAATTGCGCGACAAAGTAAAAAAGATAATTGATTAACCGCATAATTCAATACTGCTGTCGTCCTTGATGAGCTCGAGATAAATACAACAACTTTCGAGCGACCGAAAAACGACCTCACACAAACCTTGTTGATAACCACCCATTTAAAAAAGAGGATACGCCAAACTTTAAAACCAACAACAAGCAGACTTATGAACACCAAGCATACAAACTCTTTCAATCAACGCAATTTATCTCGGGCGACATATTCTCTAGACTCCCAGCGCGATCACTCTCCAAGTGATAATCGTGAGCGGGAAGAAGTCATTTATAAACTCAAACAACGCGCTTCGGATCTTGCCCCCTCGCAAACCATCACCCTGGCCGGCGCAACCATTTCTCTGGAATCGGGATCATCCCTGGAAGATGCACAGCTTGCGGGTCGGCAGCTATTGCAAACATTGTCCGAACACGCGTCCTTCAAAAAACTCCTGGCCAAGTTACAACTTTCCGATCGCTTCATTTTTGAGGTAACGGCTGAAGGCAAAATGAATGCAGTTAGCGGGAACAACACCACGGGCCTGGAAAACGCTTTCATACTCGCGCCGGATTTGAAAGAAAACCTGCAAACCCTGGTTGAAATGGCAGCGTTGACCGGTGGCAAGATTTCCAACGCCGATCAGTTTGATTTAGCACAATGGCTGACATTCCACGGTTTTCTGATCCCGCGCAACGCTCTCGAAGTTTCCCGCCTGGTGGCATTCATGAGTGCTGCACCCACGCCAGGTCCAGTGTTTGGTAACTATCGGGAAATGATCAAGACCAGCGAAGGCAACACGGCCACGCTGTCGCCGGCTCAACGCCGCGAGCTTCGTAAACTCATTGCCAGTTATACAAAAGGCGAGTCGTTACTGGAGCATCTTTCAGAACGTGTTCTGGGTGGGCGATCGGCACCGTTCAAGCGCTCCGAAGCCGAAAATATCATTGACCAACTGATCTCCAGCCCTATCGCTGTGCATTGGGCGAACGCTTGCGTACGCGATCTGGGCTGGTATGGCGCGCAGCCGAATCAGCCACAGTCAGCTGCGTCGCGCAAACAAATAATCCTGACCTCACTGTTGCTGGATCTTCATCCGCAAGTCGGTGAGCAAGAGCCGCGCAATCATGTGGCCGGCTTCGATCTGTATGCTGCCGAACATCTGGAACAGTCTTTCGCAGACATCCAGACCCGATTCGAAAATCACCTGATCGCGCATCATCGAGTGAGCCCGCGCAATGTCGCGCTGGCCGCGCATCTATTACTGGCGGAGCCCGCGCCAGAGTTTCTCGTCAAACAACTGCCTGCCGCGCTATTACTGGGTACACCGCAATGCGTCGAATACTGCCGAGTTGTGGCGGTGCATGAAATCATAGCGCCTGGTTCAACCCGCTCGATGACCTACGTGCAGCTGCAACAACTCTCGACGCTGGAACCTGCGACAGAATCGCGAAAGAAGCTCGATGCGCTGGCAGCGGTAGATCCTGTCATCGATTGGGCGCTGCTCAACAAGGTCGTCGCGCCTGAGGACGTCGAGAAATCAGTGCCCGACGCCCTTAAAGTCGCCACCAACGCTTATGTGCAGCATGCCAGTACACTCGCCGCAAACGCTGAGACATTGAAACGTCCTCTGCCAACGCGCAAAAGCGTCGCACTGGACATTCTCAAGCACGTCGCCAAAGGTTGCACTTACCTTGAAAATGACGTGCTTGAGCAGGTACGCAATGTACCGCTGGAAGACGCCTATAACTCGCTGCGCCTTTCTCCGGTTGAACTGCACATGTCCAACGATCTTGCGACCGGCGACTGGGATCTGAAAAAAGGCGAAAGTCTCTATCAAGCGTTTCCCGGCCTGCTGCGCAATCTTGTTTCGCCCGACGGTGAATTCCACCGCCAGTTCAATCGGGCCTATGTCACGCACATGCAAGCCATGCATACGCATCTGAAACAGGCCTTCTCGTTCCTGCCGCTGTCTGAACGGACTCGTTTGCTTAAAGGCAAGGTCACGATGTTCACCGTAAGACCCTCGGTCGCGAAACTTCAGACCATTACGAGTTTGCAGGCCAATCCCATTGCCTCGGTCATTGACACGATCGTGAAGACGACAGAGCGTAAACCCACTGAAAGTCATAAAGAAATAGAGGAAGTCAAAGGCCGCTACGGGGTTGTGATCTATTGCGAGTACGAAGGCCAGGGCTCGTGCTACGAATTACTTACGTTGCACGGCGTCTGCCGTGAAAACCCGCAAATGGCAGCGCTGATCCGGCAGGAAAACCTGTTGAACTCGAAGGTTCGTCCTGCCGGAGTGAACTACTCTGCACCTGCCACGGTGTATCGATTACCCACGGATATCGAATGCTATACCCATGGCGTGACGCCCGGTCTCGTGGCTTCCAGTTCGGGCATCATCGACAGGATCGATGAGTTGCCCGCCGAGCCGCCGGCGCAGATCAACGGTTACTACCAGAGTTTCTACTCCGAAGAGTTCGATCGTTTGGTTAACTTTGTGCTCAAGCACAGACCTGTAGCGACTTATGATGAACTGGTCAAAGAGTGTTGGGGCCAGACCCGGCTCGAGGCGTTGCGAATCAAACGGGACAAGGACCTGGATACGTTCCTCAACGTGATCGTACCGTTCAAGTCTTGTATTGAAGATTTGAATTCCGACGATATAGAACGACAACTTCAAGGAGGCGCGGCATGCACTCTGGAAGCCGCAATGACGGTTCTGTTAGTAGTGGCTGCCATCGCAAAAATTGCGACCGTGGTTGCCGCGAGCGTGAGTGCTGCGACAAAAGCCGGCAAAATCGCTTCGACGGGCCTGGGACTGGTAAGCAGCCTGCTCAACCCGCTGGACGGCGCCACCGATGTGCTGGTCAAGGGGGCAAAATTTCTCCGCAAAGGTTGGCACAGCGGGCTCGCCGCGCTTGAAGGCGCGATACACGATGCTCGGAAATGGACTGCAAAACCGCCCTACCACGCCCTTTCCACGGCGGTCGATACCGATACTCTACGGCTCGGCACGCGACAATATGCGCAGAGCTCCACCGACCTTTTTCAGGTATGGGGCATACGCCACACTGATGAATGGTATGCCGTAAACCGTCTGGGCGAACCGTGGGGGCCTCAATTAAGAGAGCTGAAAGTAGTCAATATCTTTCGCAATCCGTTCAAACGAGCAAAACCTTTCAGCTACACCCGCGGTTATCTTAAGAAAGGCATTCCTCACGCTAAAAGTAAAATCGACAACGCGATTGCGTTGCTCTCCGATGCCCGGAACGAGGACATCGGATCCGTCCTTCTGCATGTGTTTGGTACTGGCTCGGATGCGGCAGCCGAGCACATCACCAAAAATCTGCGGAGCATGCGCAGCGACCTTGACTATCTGCGCATTGAAAACATGATCTTTCGGCCACCGGGTAGCGATGCCTATGCTGCGTTACAGCCTCAAGCCTACAAGCGCTGGCAAGCCGCTGTGTACTCGAATACCAAACTGGACGTCAACACGAGGACTTTCCTGTCCATCTACCCAGACAATCTGGATGAATTGTACGAAGTGGCGAAGTTTGACGACGCCAAGATCGGCGACGTTCTGGTGCATGAAATGTCGCATGGCGCGCCAGGCACGCTTGACTTCTATTACGGAGATGCAATTAAAGGTGCAGCCCCGGCAGAGTACGACGCCGTCGGATTGCTGGAGTTCGCCAGAGACCCGCACAAGGCGCACCCCAGGAATCTGTCCAACCCTCATCATCGCTATGCAAGGCAACAAGACTTTGACGAGTTTGAGGCTATTACGGACTGGCCAGCAATCATCAAAGAGCACCCGGCGCTGTTGAATGCCGAATCCTATGCATTGGCAGTTTCTTTGATAGATCAATACCGAACCAGCCACGCCACGTTCCAGTTCAACCTTTCGGTTATCACCAATACGATCAATAACACCGCTGCCGGTGAATTCCTTCCGGGGCCGCTACTGCTCAATCTGGCCAAGCCGTCCTTTTAAAACAAGAACACAGGGGCATTGCTGACAAGAGGGGCGCAGACAACCATCACTGTGGTTTAATTGCGCCCTTTTTTTGCAACCCGGCTGATGCTCCTCATGACCCTGCCCTCCACTAACAAAGTGCTTGTCATCGGCTACGTCTGGCCAGAGCCGCGTTCTTCGGCGGCCAGCGGGCATGTCATGCAGATCCTCGAAACGTTCCTGCAGCAAGGCTGGGACATCACCTTCAGTAGCCCGGCCGGTCCCGGCGAGCACAAGGCCGACCTGGCTGCGCTCGGCATTCGCGAGGTGCCGATCGAACTCAATAACAGCAGCTTCGATGAGTTCATCAGCGAACTGGCGCCGGACATAGTCCTGTTCGATCAGTTCATGATGGAAGAGCAGTTTGGCTGGCGCGTCGAAAAGCATTGCCCACAGGCACTGCGCGTGCTGGAAACTTCTGATTTGCAGAGCCTGCGGCACGCGCGCCATCAACGGCTCAAGGATCGCCTCAAGCGCAATCCTGAGCAGAACGATTTCAGTGACGTGTTTGCCCCAGCCCTGAGCGATGAGTTCGCGCTGATGGCCGAAACCGATCTGGCCAAACGCGAAATTGCCGCGCTGTATCGTTGCGATCTGAACCTGATGATTTCCGAAGTCGAGATCCAGTTGCTGATCGAACAGTTTGGAGTGCCTGCGCAGTTGCTGCATTGGTGCCCGTTGATGATCGATCCGCCCGTGGTCGAGCCTGCCGTCATGGCCGGACGAGCCAACTTTCTCAGCATCGGCAATTTTCGCCATGCGCCCAACTGGGATGCGGTGCTGTGGCTGAAAACCACGATCTGGCCGCTGATTCGCCAGCAATTGCCGCAGGCACAACTGCACATCTATGGCGCCTACACACCACCGAAGGCCACGGCGCTGCACAACGCCAAGGATGGCTTTCACATCATGAATTGGGCCGAGGACGCGTTGCAGGTCATGTCCGCGGCGCGGATTTGCCTGGCGCCATTGCGCTTTGGCGCCGGCATCAAGGGCAAACTGGTCGACGCCATGCTCTGCGGAACGCCCAGCGTCACCACGCCAGTGGGTGCCGAGGGTATGCACGGCGAGCATTGTTGGCCGGGTGCAATCACTGAATGCGCCATCGATTTTGCCAACAGTGCAGTCGCGCTTTATAACGATGAGGGGCAATGGCAGCAAGCGCGCGCGGCCGGTTATAACTTGCTCACCGAGCGTTATTCACAGTCGGTGCATGGTCCGGCGCTGATCGAAAAACTGCGTTATTGCCAAGAAAATCTTCAACAGCTAAGAGTTATAAATTTCACTGGTAGCATGTTGCGTCATCATTCGCACAAGAGCACTCAATACATGTCGCAGTGGATTGAAGCGAAAAACCGTCTGCCTCAACAGACTAAAGACATCTAAACAGCAATTTATACACGACTTGCATTAATAACCGTATTGGCCAATCAGTATTGAACCGTTATAAACATCCTGCGCGCGCACTTTGATCAACTCATTCACGCAGGATGCAATAGATGAACAACCTCGACAATTTTCTCCCTTATCAATGGATGGCTGATGCGCCGCAGCTTGATAAACTCTCGCTTTTTGAATTAACCCTGCCAGGCACGCATAATTCGGGTTGCGATCTGGAAGCCGCTTATGCAATTCCGTTGAGCCAGAACTGGCTGGCCTGCCAGGACGTTTCTTTTTATTCGCAGTTAAATCGCGGCGCTCGCGCACTTGACATGCGCCTGTTGCTCGACGCGCAAGCCCAAGGCCTCGCTCGATTTCGTTTCCATCATAACGGCAGCCGTTCTTCGCGCACACTCGAAGACCTGGTGCGGGACATAAAGGGGTTTTATGAAAGAAGCCCTGATGAATTCATCATTTTAGACTTTCATGAACTTGCGAACGGTGTAGACGCATTCGATCATGTGCAGTTCAAGATGTTGCTGCTCGATCATCTTGGGGAGCGGATGATTCCGGCGCAGAACCTGCATTTGACTCTTGGGCAACTCAAGGCGGTCGACCCGTTGCAACGCATCATGGTAGCGGCGCCAATGACCTGGGAAACCGATGATCCTCGCATCCACCGTCAGATCGATCACAAGTGGATCGGCAAATCGCTGGTCAGCACAGCCGATCTGCACGCTTACTTAGCAGACGTGTTAAGCAGGCCGACCGGCAGGCTGCGCCCCTGGTCCTTGTCGGCGACCTGTTACTCCCTCGGCGGTCCGCAACGGATTCTGGCGTCGCTGGATGACTGGTTTGACCCAGCCAGATCGGACTGGGCGAAAAAATGTCACATCATCAATTTCGACTTCATCAAGAAGTCCAATATCGTGCGCTATTGCCTCACGGCCAATCTGCAAAAAGCCCTCGATAAGTCTGTGTAAATACGGGGACAACAAGGTCCAGCAGAACTGGCACAACACGGGATAAACGAGGCATCATCGCCAAGCGATCAACAACAAGAAGCGCGCCATGACCCGAACCGCTCGCGTGACCGACCCTTCCTATGAGTTGATGGACGACCATAACGGGTTGTCCATCATCTACCGCCAGCACGGCTTCCCGTGCCCGCTGGTGCGTTGGCACTTTCACAAGGAATACGAACTGCACCTGATCGTCGCCAGTTCCGGCAAGGTGTTCATTGGCGACTACATCGGTAACTTCTATCCGGAAACGCTGTTCCTGACCGGCCCCAATCTGCCGCACAACTGGATCAGCCAGGTCGCCGAAGACGAAGTGGTGGAAAAGCGCGACATGCTGGTCAACTTCACCGATGAATTGTTCGAAAGTGGCCATCAGGTATTTGCCGAGTTGAAAACCCTGGCGCCGCTACTTGAACGTGCGCAGTACGGCATCGAGTTTCGCTGCAAGCGCACCATTCGCCAGGCCATGACGCTGATGCAGCGCATCGCTGACTCCAGCGGCATTACCCGTCTCGGGCATTTCTTCATCCTGATGGAACTGCTCGCGGCCAGTGATGATTTCCTGTTGTTGTCCGGTGCAACGACCCCGCAACTGGCCGACGAGCACAACATCGACCGCACCAACCGCGCGGTCGATTACATCTTCAGTCACTACGCCCGTGACATCTCGCTGGAAGAAGTGGCGGAACACCTGGGCATGACCCCGACTTACTTCAGTCGCGTGTTCAAACAGGCCACCGGGCGTAACTTCATCGAGTTCGTCAACCGCCTGCGCATCAGCAAGTCCTGCGAGTTACTGGCCGATGGCGATAAACCGGTGACCGAGGTGTGCTTCGAATCGGGCTTCAACAATATTTCCAATTTCAACCGACGTTTTCAGCAGCTCAAGGGCATGACGCCGTCGCATTACCGACGGCTCGCGGTGCAGCGCCTGACCGAGCAGAACCATCTCTGACAACACCGCATCCCCTGTGGGAGCGAGCCTGCTCGCGAAGGCGGTGTGCCAGTCAAACAATCGGTAGCCGACACACCGTCTTCGCGAGCAGGCTCGCTCCCACAGAGGACACCGTTGCGGTCGAAAACCTATACAGATTCCATACTCCTCCCCCGCTGCAAACCCCTTCCCTGCGTTAACCCCTGCAAACCCCAGTGCAAAAAAGTATCGATAAAAGTGCTAGGGATGATTTGTCTCTGCGCCGATTGAAGGCTGTAATCAGCGCAGATTCTTCCTGTCGTCGGAAGACACAAAAACAATAACCGTCCTTCTGTTACCCGCTGGGTGCAGAAAAGGAGTGCACGATGCAACCCACTGCAAAAGCTCTGCTTGCCCTCACCTGCATGACCCTGAGCAGCGTCAGCCTTGGCGCCCAGACCCTGACCATCGCCACCGTTAACAACAGCGACATGATCCGCATGCAGAAACTTTCGAAGACGTTCGAGAGCGAGCACCCGGACATCAAGCTCAATTGGGTCGTGCTCGAAGAAAACGTTCTGCGCCAGCGTCTGACCACCGACATCGCCACTCAGGGCGGTCAGTTCGATGTGTTGACCATCGGTATGTACGAAGCCGCACTGTGGGGCGCCAAGGGTTGGCTGGAACCGATGAAGGACCTGCCGGCCAGTTACGCTCTCGACGATGTATTTGCTTCGGTCCGCGAAGGCTTGTCAGTGAAAGGTTCGCTGTATGCCCTGCCGTTCTACGCCGAAAGCTCAATCACCTATTACCGCACCGACCTGTTCAAGGACGCCGGGCTGACGATGCCCGAGCGGCCGACTTGGGAAGAGATCGCCGGGTTTGCCGAAAAACTCACCAATAAAGACAAGGAACAGTACGGTATCTGTCTGCGCGGCAAGGCTGGCTGGGGTGAGAACATGGCGCTTATCACCACCGTGGCCAATGCCTATGGCGCGCGCTGGTTCGATGAGCAGTGGAAACCGGAATTCAGCGGTCCGGAATGGAAAAACGCGCTGAATTTCTACGTCAACACCATGAAGAAATCCGGCCCGCCGGGCGCTTCCAGTAACGGTTTCAACGAAAACCTCGCGCTGTTCAACAACGGCAAGTGCGCGATCTGGGTGGATGCCAGCGTTGCCGGTTCTTTCGTGACGGATAAAACCCAAAGCAAAGTCGCCGAGCACGTCGGCTTCACGTTCGCGCCGCACCAGGTCACCGATAAAGGTTCGGCCTGGCTGTATTCGTGGGCGCTGGCGATTCCAACCAGCTCCAAAGCCAAGGACGCCGCCAAGCAATTCAGCGCCTGGGCCACTTCCAAAGAATACGGCGAGCTGGTGGCGAAAACCGATGGCATCGCCAACGTGCCGCCCGGCACCCGGGCCTCGACCTACAGCGACGCTTACATGAGCGCCGCGCCGTTTGCCAAGGTCACTCTGGAGTCGCTGAAGGCCGCAGACCCGAGCAAACCGACACTGAAACCGGTGCCTTATATCGGCATTCAGCTGGTGACCATTCCTGAATTCCAGGCCGTGGGCACTCAGGTCGGCAAGTTGTTCTCGGCGGCGCTGATCGGCCAGACCACAGTGGATCAGGCCCTGGCTGCGGCCCAGCAAACCACCGAGCGCGAGATGAAGCGCGCCGGTTATCCCAAGTAAGACCTCTAAACCTGTGGGAGCTGGCTTGCCAGCGATGGGGCCGGCACATTCAACATTGATGTCGTCCTCTCCATCGCCATCGCGGGCAAGCCCGCTCCCACAGGGTCTGCGTCGATGTCAGGAATGCTGGTTTTCCTGAATTTACCTGCACCCATTGGGTTGTGATTGCCATGAATACTTCAACTGCCAAAGCCCACATGGAACTGGCGCCACCTCAGCGCAAACTCCGCGTGCGCAATCCCGGCTGGTTTCTGGTCAGCCCATCGGTGGCCCTGTTGCTGCTGTGGATGATCGTGCCGCTGGGCATGACGCTGTACTTCTCGATGATCCGCTACAACCTGCTCTACCCCGGCGAGAATGAATTCGTCGGGCTGGAGAACTTCACCTACTTTCTGACCGACTCGGGTTTCATGCCCGGAGCGACCAATACGTTGCTGCTGGTGGGCAGCGTGTTGCTGATCAGCGTGGTGTTCGGCGTGTTGATCAGTGCGCTGCTGGAAGCGAGCGAGTTTCTCGGGCGCGGGCTGGTGCGGGTCATGCTGATCTCGCCGTTCTTCATCATGCCCACGGTCGGCGCGCTGATCTGGAAGAACCTGATTTTTCATCCGGTCTCAGGGATTCTCGCCTACATCTGGAAATTGTTCGGCGCGCAACCGGTGGACTGGCTCGCCCACTACCCGCTGCTGTCGATCATCATCATTGTCTCCTGGCAATGGCTGCCCTTCGCGATCCTGATTCTGATGACCGCCATGCAGTCGCTGGATCAGGAACAAAAAGAAGCAGCGCGCCTGGATGGCGCCGGTCCGATCGCGATTTTCTGGCACCTGACCCTGCCGCATCTGGCACGGCCGATCGCGGTGGTGGTGATGATCGAAACGATCTTCCTGCTGTCGGTGTTTGCCGAAATCTTCACCACCACCAACGGTGGCCCTGGCTATGCCTCGACCAACCTCGCCTACCTGATCTACAACCAGGCGCTGGTGCAGTTCGACGTCGGCATGGCCTCGGCGGGCGGCTTGATTGCCGTGGTCATTGCCAACATCGCGGCGATCATTCTGGTGCGAATGATCGGCAAAAACCTGACTGACAAAGCGTGAGGCCCGCCATGACTCTCCAACAATCCCGCCGCTTGCAAAGCCTGTTGCTCGGCACTTTGGCCTGGGCCATCGCGATCGTGATCTTTTTCCCGATCCTGTGGATGGTGATGACCAGCTTCAAGACCGAAATCGATGCGTTCGCTACGCCGCCACAGTTCATCTTCATGCCGACGCTGGAGAACTACCTGCACATCAACGAGCGCAGCGACTACTTCAGTTTCGCCTGGAACTCGGTGGTGATCTCCTTCAGCGCCACGGCCCTGTGCCTGCTGATTGCGGTGCCGGCGGCGTACTCGATGGCGTTCTACGAAACCCAGCGCACCAAAGGCACGCTGCTGTGGATGCTCTCGACCAAGATGCTGCCGCCCGTGGGCGTGCTGATGCCGATTTACTTGCTGGCCAAAAGTTTCGGCCTGCTCGACACGCGCATTGCGCTGATCGTGATCTACACGCTGATCAACCTGCCGATCGTGGTCTGGATGGTTTACACCTACTTCAAGGACATCCCCAAAGACATCCTCGAAGCCGCCCGCCTCGACGGTGCCACGCTGTGGCAGGAAATGGTCCGGGTGCTGCTGCCGATAGCCAAGGGCGGCCTCGCCTCCACCGTACTGCTGTCGCTGATCCTGTGCTGGAACGAGGCGTTCTGGTCGCTGAACCTGACCTCGTCGAAAGCCGCGCCGCTGACGGCACTGATCGCCTCGTATTCCAGTCCCGAAGGTTTGTTCTGGGCGAAGCTCTCGGCGGTGTCGACGCTGGCCTGTGCGCCGATTTTGATCTTTGGCTGGATCAGCCAGAAACAGCTGGTGCGCGGCCTCTCGTTTGGCGCCGTGAAATGAACATCCCGAACCCAACCCCGCCCTTGTGGGAGCGAGCCTGCTCGCGAAAGGGCCGTGTCAGCGACTTCACGGTTGAATGACACACCGCATTCGCGAGCAGGCTCGCTCCCACATTGAACAGCGTGCCCGGTTTAACTGAATAGTAAATTGCGGAGGCCCATCTCATGGCCAACCTGAAAATCAAGAATCTGCAAAAAGGCTTCGAAGGTTTTTCCATCATCAAGGGCATCGACCTTGAAGTGAACGACAAGGAATTCGTGGTCTTCGTCGGTCCGTCGGGCTGTGGCAAATCCACCCTGCTGCGTTTGATCGCGGGCCTGGAGGAAGTCAGCGACGGCACCATCGAACTCGATGGCCGCGACATCACCGAAGTCAGCCCGGCCAAGCGCGATCTGGCGATGGTGTTCCAGACCTACGCGCTGTACCCGCACATGACCGTGAAGAAAAACATGTCGTTCGCCCTCGATCTGGCCGGCGTGCCGAAAGCCGAAGTCGAGAAGAAAGTCGGCGAAGCGGCACGGATTCTTGAGCTCGGCCCGATGCTCGAGCGCAAGCCGAAACAACTTTCCGGTGGACAGCGTCAGCGCGTGGCGATCGGCCGCGCCATCGTGCGCAACCCGAAGATTTTCCTCTTCGACGAACCACTGTCCAACCTCGACGCCGCGCTGCGCGTGCAGATGCGCCTGGAACTGCTGCGCCTGCACAAAGACCTGCAAGCGACAATGATTTACGTCACCCACGATCAGGTCGAAGCAATGACCATGGCCGACAAGGTCGTGGTGCTCAATGGCGGCCGCATCGAACAGGTCGGCTCGCCGCTGGACCTCTATCACAACCCGGCCAATCTGTTCGTCGCCGGTTTTCTCGGTACGCCGAAGATGGGCTTCCTCAAGGGCAAGATTGCCCGCGTCGATGCGCAGAGCTGCGAAGTCGCGCTGGATGCCGGCACGCGCATCAACCTGCCGTTCAACGCCGCCAGCCTCAGCGTCGGCAGCGCGGTGACTCTGGGCATCCGCCCTGAGCATCTGGAACTCGCACAACCGGGCGATTGCAGCCTGGCGGTGGTCGCCGACGTCAGCGAACGCCTGGGCAGCGACACGTTCTGCCACGTCATCACCAACGCCGGCGAAGCCCTGACCATGCGCGTGCGCGGTGATCTCGCCAGCCGTTATGGCGAACAACTGAACCTGCACCTGGACGCCGCCCACTGCCATCTATTCGATGCCGAAGGTGTCGCGTTGACTCGCCCACTGCGTGCCGCCGCCTGAATTCGAGACCCTCCAATGAAACTCAATCAACAGAACCTCAACCGTCTTGCCGCCGAAGTGCAACTGCCGGCCTATCGCCTCAGCGAGACCCGCCAGGGCATTGCGCACATTGGCGTCGGCGGCTTCCATCGTGCGCATCAGGCGTACTACACCGACGCCCTGATGAACAACGGCGAAGCGCTGGACTGGGCGATCTGCGGCGTCGGTTTACGCGCCGAAGACCGCCGCGCCCGAGACGACCTCAAGGAACAGGATTACCTGTTCACCCTGTTCGAACTGGGTGACAGCGATGACACCGAAGTACGCGTGATCGGTGCGATCCGCGACATGTTGCTGGCCGAGGACGGCGCTCAGGCGCTGATCGACAAACTCGCCGATCCGCAGATCCGCATCGTCTCGCTGACCATCACCGAGGGCGGCTATTGCATCGACGACAGCAGCGGCGAATTCATGGCGCATCTGCCGCAGATCCAGCATGACCTGGCGCATCCAGAGGCACCGAAAACCGTGTTCGGCTTTCTTTGTACAGCCCTGGAAAAACGCCGCGCGGCGGGGATTCCGGCGTTTACCGTGATGTCCTGCGATAACCTGCCTCACAACGGCGCGGTCACGCGCAAGGCGCTGCTGGCATTTGCGACGCTGCGCAACCGCGATCTGTGCAACTGGATCGACGCCAACGTCAGCTTCCCCAACGCGATGGTCGACCGGATCACGCCGATGACCAGCACCGCGCATCGCCTGCAACTGGCGGACAAACACGGCGTTGACGATGCCTGGCCGGTGGTCTGCGAGCCGTTTGTGCAATGGGTGCTCGAAGACAAGTTCGTCAATGGCCGTCCGGCCTGGGAAAAGGTCGGCGTGCAGTTCACCGACGACGTTTCGCCCTACGAGGAAATGAAGATCAAACTGCTCAACGGCAGCCATCTGGCGCTGACGTATCTGGGTTTTCTCAAGGGTTACCGCTTCGTCCACGAGACCATGAACGATCCGCTGTTCGTGCGTTACATGCGCGCCTACATGGACCTGGACGTGACCCCGCAATTGGCGCCCGTGCCGGGCATCGATCTGAGCGATTACAAGGACACGCTGGTCGCGCGTTTTTCCAATCAGGCGATTGCCGATCAATTGGAACGAGTGTGTTCGGACGGCTCGTCGAAGTTTCCCAAATTCACCATCCCGACGATTAATCGGCTCATCGCCGATGGCCGCGAGACCCGGCGCGCCGCGTTGGTGGTGGCGGCGTGGGCGTTGTACTTGAAGGGTGTCGATGAGAACGGCGATACGTACACGATTCCTGACCCACGGGCGGCATTTTGTCAGGCGTTGGTGGCGGACGATAAGTTGATCACTGAGCGGTTGCTGGGGGTCGAGGAGATTTTTGGCGCGGCGATACCGAAGTCGCCGGAGTTTGTCGCGGCGTTCGAGTGGTGCTACAACAGCTTGCGCGACGAAGGCGTGACGCGAACGCTGGAACGGGTGCTCGCCTGAGAAGCCCCTCACCCTAGCCCTCTCCCAAAGGGAGAGGGAACTGACCGTGGTGGCTGCGAGAGATACGCCGACCTGAAATATCGAGTCGAACGCAGGATTTGGACATGCCCCGAATCTGCTCCCTTCCCCCTCGCCCCCTTTGGGGGAGAGGGCTGGGCGGGCGGCGTTCCGATGAGGGGGTAGCTTTTGATCTTCAACACAATCCGACCGGTGCATAAATGACAACAACAAAGCTCTTCCTCGGCATCGACTGCGGCACCCAAGGCACCAAAGCGATCATCCTCGACACCGTCAGCGGTCAGGTCCTCGGCCAAGGCACCGCGCCGCACACGATGATCAGCGGCGCCAACGGGCGCCGCGAGCAGGCCCCACAGCAATGGCTGGAGGCCTTCGCCCTCGCCACCCACCAGGCGTTGCAGGCAGCGAATGTCGATGGTCAGGACATCCTCGCCATCGGCGTTTCCGGCCAGCAGCACGGTCTGGTCCTGCTCGACGATCAAGGCGAAGTGCTGCGCCCGGCCAAGCTTTGGTGCGACACCGAAAGCAGCCCCGAAAACGACCGTCTGCTCAGCCAACTGGGTGGCGAGCAAGGTTCGCTGGAGCGCCTCGGCGTGGTCATTGCCCCGGGTTACACGGTGTCAAAACTGCTCTGGACCAAGGAGCAACACCCCGTCGTCTTCTCCAGCATCGCACGCATTCTGCTGCCCCACGACTACCTGAACTTCTGGCTGACCGGTCGCGCCTGCAGTGAATATGGCGATGCCTCCGGCACCGGCTATTTCAACGTGCGCACCCGCCAGTGGGACTTGCAATTGCTGCGTGACATCGACGCGAGCGGGCGCCTCGAAGCGGCGTTGCCCGAGCTGATCGAAGCCCACGAAGCGGTCGGCACGATCCTGCCGGCGGTCGCCGAACAGCTTGGCCTGAACCGCAACGCGCGGGTCGCCAGTGGCGGCGGCGACAACATGATGGGCGCCATCGGTACAGGCAATATTCAACCCGGCGCGATCACCATGAGCCTCGGCTCTTCCGGCACGGTTTACGCCTATTCCGACACAGCGGCCGTCAGCCCGGATGCCTCCGTGGCTACGTTCTGCTCCTCCAGCGGTGGCTGGTTACCGCTGATCTGCACGATGAACCTGACCAACGCCACCGGTGCGATTCGCGAGCTGTTCGCGCTCGATTTGCCGCGCTTCAACGATCTGGTCGCCCAAGCCCCGATCGGCGCTGATGGCGTGTGCATGTTGCCGTTCCTCAACGGCGAGCGCGTCCCCGCCCTGCCCCACGCCACCGGCAGCCTGCACGGCCTGACGCTGGACAACCTGACCCAGGCCAACCTGTGCCGCGCCGCTGTCGAAGGCACGACCTTCGGTTTGCGTTACGGACTGGATCTGCTGCGCCGCAATGGTTTACAAAGCCTGCGCATTTGCCTGATCGGCGGTGGTTCAAAAAGCGCGGTGTGGCGGCAGATCGTCGCCGATATCATGAACACCCCGGTGATCTGCACCGAGCAAAGCGAAGCCGCGGCGCTTGGCGCGGCGATTCAGGCAGCATGGTGCACTGCATCGGCTAACGGTGAGCAAGACAGCCTTGAAGATCTGTGCCAGCGCTGCGTAAAGCTCGATGCCAGCAGCGAAACCCTGCCGATCGCCGCCAATGTCGCGGCGTTTCAGCAGGCCTATGAACGCTATCAACAGCATGTCGCAACCTTATAAAGAGCAAACAATCATGTACCTGGTGTGTGGCGAAGCCCTGTTCGATTTTTTCAGTGAAGACGATGCCAGCGGTCTGGCCTCGAAGGTCAATTTCAAGGCGATCGCCGGCGGTTCGCCGTTCAACGTCGCCGTCGGTTTGCGCCGCTTGGGTGTGGACTCGGCGCTTTTTGGCGGCGTGTCCACCGACTACCTCGGTCGGCGTTTGCAGCAGGTGTTGAAGGACGAAGGCGTGCGCCCGGATTATCTGGTGGAGTTCGCCGCGCCGACCACGCTGGCAATGGTCGCGGTCGGAGCCAACGGCTCGCCGCATTACAGCTTTCGTGGCGAAGGCTGCGCCGACCGGCAGTTGAGCGCGGCGCACCTGCCGACCCTCGGCGCCGAGGTACGCGGTCTGCACGTGGGCTCGTTCTCACTGGTGGTGCAGCCGATCGGCGACGCCCTGCTGCAACTGATGCAGCGCGAAAGTGGCCAGCGCCTGATCACCCTCGACCCGAACGTACGCCTCAATCCCGAGCCGAACATCGAGCTGTGGCGCGAACGCATCGCCACACTGGTGCCGCTGGTGGACCTGATCAAGGTCAGCGATGAAGACCTGAGCCTGCTCTATCCCGAGCAGGATCCGCAGCAAGTCATCGAGCGCTGGCTCGAGCATCGCTGCCAGATCGTTTTCCTCACTCGTGGCGGCGACGGCGCCAGCGTTTTCAGCCGTCAGCACGGACATTGGTCGGTGCCAGCCGTTTCGGTGAAAATCGCCGACACTGTGGGCGCTGGCGATACCTTCCAGGCGGCGCTGATTACCTGGCTCACCGAAAATGGTCTGGACTCGGTCGAAGGCGTGCAGCAACTGGCGCGCGAACAGATCGACGCCATGCTCCGTTTCGCCGTCCAGGCCGCCGCGCTGACTTGCAGCAAGACCGGCCCGGATCTGCCCTATCGTCAGCAGTTGAGCTGAGCGCGTAGACTGTCGGCTTTTTTGCGCACGACGGGATAACCGCTTTTGAAATACGGGCAGACGCTTGGACTACTGACGCTGGCAGCACTGATGACCGGGTGCGGCACCTCGCCGCCCCGTTCGCCAGAAGACATCTGCGAAATCTTTCGCGAAAAAAGCGACTGGTACGACGCCGCGCAAGTCACGCAAAAACGCTGGGGCGTGCCGATTCAGGTGCCCTTCGCGATCATGTATCAGGAATCCGGCTACCGCTACGACGCCAAGACCCCGCGCAAATATCTGTTGTGGGTGATCCCGTGGGGCCGGGTGTCAACCGCCTCGGGCTACGCGCAGGCCAAGGATGAAGTCTGGGCCGACTACCAGAAAAGTACCGGCCGCAACTGGGCCGATCGCGAAGACTTCGATGACGCCATCGATTTCATCGGCTGGTACATGGATAAAACCACCTCGATCAATGGGGTCTACAAGTACGACGCCTACAACCAGTACCTCAACTACCACGAAGGTTGGGGCGGCTTCCGCAACAAAACCTACGCCAGCAAAGCCTGGCTGCCCCCGACCGCGCGTAAGGTGCAGGTGCGCTCGGACACTTACGCACGGCAATATGCCGGGTGCAAAGAGGACTTGAACCGCGGATTCTGGAGCCGGTTCTGGCATTGGTTGTAGCGTTGATTGTTCGACCGTTATCGCCAGCAGGGCTAGCTCCCCCAGTTGAACTCTCACGCCTGACACCCATTCCCCTGTAGGAGTGGGCCTGCTCGCGATAGCTGACGCCCAGTCACTGAAATGTTGAAAACCATCCTCTTCCCCCAGTACGACATCAATCCCTGTGGGAGCGAGCCTGCTCGCGAAAGCCATCGACCAGACGCCAAAGATCGCCACCTGCCGTACTCCCCGGCAACTTTGACGGTTGTTTCTTCAGCACCAGCGCGTAAGAAAAGTCGCCATTACCAAAGGCCACATTCCGCCAATCACCCGATTTCATTAGCCAAAACGCTACCCCTAAGGGTTTTCCCTATACCCCAGCCCCACCCCACCTACGCCTTTTGCGCCTTGAACGAGACGGCTTAATCCTGCAACATCTGTGTCCTGCTTATTCACGGACGGAATTCAAGGCATGCTGGACGCCAACGCTACCCACATCACCCTCACCCTCGAAGGCGCCAACGCCGACCTGCAGGTCCTCAGCTTCACCGGTCGCGAAGCCCTGAATGAACCGTTCCGTTTCGACCTCGAACTGGTCAGCGCCCGCCCCGACCTCAATCTCGAAGAGCTGCTGCACAAGCCCGGCGTGCTGACCTTCGGCGCCACCGGCGAAGGCAAGATCCACGGTCTGGTCTATCGCATCGAGCAAGGCGACTCCGGCAAGACCCTGACCCGTTACAGCCTCAGCCTGGTCCCGCAACTGGCTTATTTGCGGCACAACCACGATCAGCAGATCTTTCAGCAACTGACCGTGCCGAAAATCATCGCTCAGGTGCTGGAAGACCGCGGCATCCTCGCCGACGCCTACAGTTTCCAGCTCGGCGCCGAGTACCCGGAACGCGATTACTGCGTGCAGTACGACGAGTCCGACCTGCATTTCATCCAGCGCCTGTGCGAAGAGGAAGGCATTCACTTCCACTTCCAGCACAGCAGCAGCGG
>Ga0308159_1001398_pt1 | contig 35163 bp, 30 predicted proteins | sample PhyCR1_FD_201040 | JGI IMG/M metagenome (GOLD analysis project Ga0308159, IMG submission 201040) | Phyllosphere microbial communities from UC Gill Tract Community Farm, Albany, California, United States - DLSLC.R1 | ecosystem: Host-associated > Plants > Phyllosphere > Unclassified | place: USA... | reverse complement strand
TCTTCCAGAACCTCAGCGTGCCGAAAATCATCGGCATGGTTCTCGAAGAACACGGCATTCAAAGCAACGCCTACGAATTCAAGACCGGCTCGATCTATCCCGAACGCATCTACTGCGTGCAATACGACGAGTCGGACCTGCATTTCATCCAGCGCCTGTGCGAAGAAGAAGGTATCCACTACCACTTCCAGCACAGCGCCACGGCGCACAAACTAGTATTCGGCGATGACCAGACGGTGTTCCCGAAACTCCAGCCTGTGGCCTACCAGCAAGACTCCGGCATGGTCGCCAGCAATCCGGTGATCAAGCGTTTCGACCTGCGTCTGGAAACCCGCACCAGCCGCACCACGCGCCGCGATTACGACTTCGAAAAACCGCGCCTGACCTTGGAAAGCGAAAATCGTGGCGACGCCCTGCCCGACCTCGAAGACTACGACTATCCAGGCCGTTTCATCGACCGCGAGCGCGGCAAACACCTGGCCAAACGCGCCCTCGAACGCCACCGCAGCGACTTCCAGCTCGCCGAAGGCAAGAGCGATCAGCCGTTGCTGGTCAGCGGCCACTTCCTCGCCCTGACCGAACACCCTAAGCCTAAGTGGAACGACCTGTGGCTGCTCACCGAAGTCCTGCACGAAGGCAAGCAGCCGCAAGTGCTCGAGGAGTCGGTGACCAGCGACACCACCGCGCTGAAAGACGATTTCCACCAAGGCTACCGCAACCGTTTCCAGGCCACGCCGTGGGACGTACCCAATCGCCCACCGCTGCGCCACCCGAAACCGCGCATCCTCGGCAGCCAGAGCGCCGTGGTCACCGGCCCGAAGGGCGAAGAAATCCACTGCGACGAATACGGCCGCGTCAAAGTCCAGTTCCATTGGGATCGAGAAGGCCAGGCCGACGACAAAACCAGCTGCTGGCTGCGCGTCTCCAGCGCCTGGGCCGGCGCCCAGTACGGCGGCATCGCCATCCCGCGCATCGGCATGGAAGTGCTGGTGACCTTCCTTGAAGGCGACCCCGATCAACCGCTGATAAGCGGCTGCCTGTACCACAAGGAAAACACCGTCCCGTACGCCCTGCCGGCGAACAAGACCCGCAGCACCTTCAAAACCCTCAGCTCCATGGGCGGTGGCGGCTACAACGAACTGCGCATCGAAGACAAAAAAGGTCAGGAACAAATCTACCTGCACGCCCAGCGCGACTGGGACGAGAACATCGAGCACGACCAAAAAATCCGCGTCGGCAACGAACGACACGACACCGTCGAGCAAAACAGCTACAGCGAATTCAAGGCCGAAGAACACCACACCGTCTACGCCGACCGCAAAGTCGAAGCCCGCGCCAACGACCACCTGACTGTCGGCGTCAATCAGCACATCAAGATCGGCACCGGCCAGTTCATCGACGCCGGCCAGGAAATCCACCTCAGCAGCGGCATGAAAGTGGTAATGGAAGCCGGTGCAGAGCTGACCCTGGTCGGCGGCGGCAGCTTCATCAAGATCGACGCCGGCGGCGTGACTATGAGCGGCCCGGTGATCAACATGAACTCCGGCGGCAGCCCCGGCGTTGGTACGGGCGCCGCGCCGTTGATGCCCGGCGTGCTGAAACAGGCGGATGCCGACAAGGCTGGCCAAGTCCTGACCCCAGCGCAAATCAACACCCTCAAACGCAACGCGCCGTTCTGCGAAGAATGCGAGAAATGCAAGGCAGGTGCCTGTGCCATCTGATCGAATCACACCCAAGGACTGGCTGGCGCAACAGCCGCTGCAGAATGGCGAACGTTTGTATCTGGTGATCAGTGCGGCGAGTGATGCCGATGCGCTGAAAACCCTGTACCTCACCGAACCCACCGCCCAGCTCCTGCCGATCTGGGGCGGCACGCCCTACGCCACCTGGCAACCGGTGATGCCCTACGTCACTGAGCTCAAGTCCAACTCCGCCTTCCTGCCATGGATCGCCGAAACCGACGCCCTCGACTGGGGCTGGCTGGCGGTGTCGCGTTCAGAGCCGAACGAAGTGTTCGAACATCTGCGCAGCCTGACGCAGGTGAAGATGCCGGACGGGACCGAGGTGTTTTTCAGGTTTTGGGATGGCCGGCATATCTACCCGATTCTGCATGGTCTGGGGGAAAAGGCTGGGGAGGTACTGCCGGTGTTTGAGCGGTATCTAATTAATGGTCAGGCGCTGGAGGTTGGGACGCGGGTTGTGCCGAAGGTGCGGGACTGGCCGTGGTGGGAGGTGCCGAAGGCGTTGCTGGATGGCTTGGGCAAGGAAAATCCCACGACGCTGATTGCCAATCTCATGCAATGGCTGGAAGAAGACCGCCCGGACCTCTACACCGCGTGGCCCGAGAACAATCTCAAGCTGAAAATCAGCCGTTTCGTGCGCCGCCCGGATGCGCCGAAAAACCTTAAAGAAGCATTGTTAAATCACCTGATTCTGGAGCAAGGCTGATGGATCGCGTTGCCTTTGTTGACAACCAACTGAACACCTTCAAGGACAGTCTGAAGCTGTATCAGGAACAAACCAAAACCTGGTACGCGCGAGCGCTCGACAAGGGCAGTCGCGCCACTGACATGCCGTCTCTGTTGGGCATGGAGCGTGTCATCAAGGTTGGCAACACCAGTAAAGCCGTGAGCATGACTGACGGTAGCTTCAGCTCGAACGTGGCTCAATGCCCGCTCAAAGGTCCGTTGCTGATCGAGAGCAAATTCGAATCGGTTTACGACATTCCGGTGGGTGATATCGAAGTCGAAATCGTTGCTGTGGACGGTGGCGCAGTCAGCAAGGTCAAACTCGACGCCCAAGGCAAAGCTGCCTGGACCGGCGGTGTACCCGGCAAGTTCTACCAGATCCGCGTGCATAACGAAGTGACGCCGGCGCAGATCGACGCCCTCTTCAGCTCCTACAGCGGCGTGACCGCGGACCTGGAAGGCTTCCTGCGCAAGGAATGGGCGGGCTTCAAACCCCAGTGGTCGAACCTTTCCACCTCCGGCACGGTGATGGCGGTTGGTAACGGCATACTCGAAGGCGGCTGGGAGGCCATCAAGGGTGTGTGGGACGGCATCAGCCTTGTGCTCGATATCCTCCAGGATCCGAAGAAATTCGCCAAGGATCTCGGCGCTGGCGCAGACGAGTTGATCAAAGTCGCCAAAAGCTCGCCAGACGTCATGAAAAAAGCCATGTTGCTGGCGAGTGACGAAGCAGCCCTGTTCCTGCTGGTACGCAGTGCAGTGATCTGGCTGGCAGCCTTGCCGCCGATGAAAATGGCAGGCGACGTAGCGAAAATGACCACGGCGATCGTTGTCGGTATCGCGATCGATATCGTCATTGGTGTTGTGCTGACCATCGCGGCTGAAGGCACCGGGGTTATTTATCTGGCTGCCCGACTGAAAAAGTATGGCGAACTTGTACTCAATGCAGTCATCGGCTTCGTGAAGTCGGTATTCAAGATCATCAATGGTTTTATGGAGTATGTCGCCAAGTACACCGCTGTGGCGGCGCGGGGGGTGACGGCTAAGGTTAGGAACGGGATTTCCGAGTTGCGTTTTGATGGCAAGAAAAACGCCAGAATTGCAGACGGTAAAGTCGCTGATGACGTATCGAACCAGGCGACGAATCCCGCCGAAAAGAGCGCAGAACCTGCTGCAAAGACTTGCACTAGCGGGTGCCCTGTTTCGATGGTCACTGGCGAAGAGTTATTGACGTTAACTGACGGCCAACTCGACGGTCTGCTCCCATTCGAATGGACCCGCCTTTATCGCACCAGCGCTGTGGAAATCGACTGCGGTCTCGGCTATGGGTGGAGCCATGCGCTCGCCCACCGCATCGAGATCAATGGCGATGAAGTCATCTGGACCGATCAGGAAAACCGCTCCACCGTTTTCCCACTTCCGAGCGAGCAGCGTCCCGCCATCACCAACAGCCTGTCGCACGCGGCCATTTTTCTCGGTGACGATCCATCCGAGCTGATTCTCGCGCAGGCTGGCAAGCGACCATCGTTCTATCACTTTCGCTTCGACAGCAAAGGCGCGACCCTGATCGCCATCAGCGATAGCTATGGCAACCGCTTGCACGTTACTCGCGACATCCATGGTCGCATCAAACGTCTCGACAACGGTGCCGGCCGCGCCCTGCTCCTGCGCTACGATCGCAAGCACATCATCGCCGTCGACTATCAACAGTTCCTGCCAGCGGACAATCTTGAGGCCGCATGGAACACGGTGCAGACGCTGGTCACTTACAGCTACGACACGCAGCATCGCCTGATCGAGGCGAAGAATGCTGCCGACGAAGCCGAACGCTATCGCTACAACGACCAGCACGTCATTCTCGAGCGGCAATTGGCAGGCGGCGCGGCGTTCTACTGGGAGTGGGAAAACGAAGGCAAACTGTCTCGGTGTACACGTCACTGGGCCAACTTTTCCCAGATGGAAGCGCAATACGCCTGGGACGACAAAGGCAGCGTCACCGTAACCAACGCCGATGGTAGCGAAGAAATCTACACCCACGATGATCAGGCGCGACTGATCAGCAAAATTGATCCCGATGGTGCCGAGCATCAAAAGGCCTATAACGACAAGGGCCAATTGATCGCGGAAAAGGACCCATTGGGCGCCGTCACCGAATACCGCTACGACGACAACGGACTGATGACCGCTGTCATCCCCCCAGAAGACGAAGCTACAACTTACGAATATATCAACGGCTTCGTCAGCGACGTTCGTCGCGGCAAAGCCAATTGGAAGTATCAACGCAACCGACAGGGTGATGTCACTGCGCAGATTGACCCGGACGGCAATGCCACCCATTACAGCTATGACCCGCAGGGTCGTCTGTTGGAAATCCGTCACCCGGACGGCAGCCGTCATCAGCTCGGTTGGAACAATCTCGGTCAACTGCTTGAAGAACGCCTTCCCGACGGCGGTCAGCGCAAGTACCGTTACGATGCACTAGGCAGGCGGATCACTCGCCAGGAAGAGTCCGGCGCGATCACTCATTACCAATGGGATGCTGCCAATCGCCTTGCCCAGGTTACGCTGCCCGGCGGCGCCACTCGCGCATTCAGCTACAACGCCTACGGCAATGTCACTGCTGAACGCGACGAGCTCGGCCGTATCACCCGCTACGAATACGCTGACAATCTCCACCTCGTCAGCCGCCGAATCAATCCCGACGGCAGCCAACTGCGCTACCGCTACGACAACTCGCGCCTGTTGCTCACTGAAATTGAAAACGAGCGCGGCGAGCACTATCACCTTGATTACTACGCCAACGGCCTGATTCAACAGGAGACCGGCTTCGATGGTCGTCGGACTGCCTACGAGTACGACCTCAACGGCCAACTGCTGAAGAAAACCGAGTTCGGCGACGACGGCAGCGAACTGGTCACCGAATATCAGCGCGATGCCGCAGGCCGCTTGCTCGTAAAAACGCTACCCAACGGCGAAGAGATTCACTACAGCTACGACGCGCTTGGCCGCCTCGTTAACGTTGACGACGGCCATTGGCCGCTCGCCTATAAATACGATCTGCAAGACCGACTCATCGAGGAGCACCAAGGCTGGGGCACTCTGCGCTACGAATACGATAGCGTCGGCCAGCTCAAGCACTGCCGCTTGCCCGATGGCAGCAAACTCGATTACCGCCACCAGCCTGGCGGGCAACTCAGCAGCATCGACCTCAACGGTTCTCGCCTGACCTCTCATCAGTTCAGCGCCGGTCGTGAACAGCAGCGTCAGCAAGGCTTGCTGCTCAGCCAATACCAGTACGATGAACAGGGACGTCTGCAAGCTCACACTGTCGGCCAGCGGGAAAAACACCTGTTCCAGCGTCGCTACAACTACGACGCCAACGGCAACCTCGCCGGAATCGACGACAGCCGCAAAGGCAACCGCAGCTATCATTACGACCCGCTGGATCGCCTGATCAGCGTTCGTGGCGCCATGCCAGAGAGCTTCGCCCACGACCCGGCGGGTAACCTGCTCGGACAAAATGACTTGCCCGTCGCCAACCTCGCCAACGTCAAAGGCAATCGCCTGCTGATGCAAGGCGATCGCCACTACGACTACGACGCCTACGGCAATCTGATCCGTGAGCGTCGCGGCGCCGGACAAAAACTCATCACCGAATACCGCTACGACTGCCAGCACCGCCTGATCGGCGTCAGCCTGCCGGGCGGCAGCACAGCAACCTACAAATACGACGCCTTTGGCCGCCGCATTGAAAAGTCAGTCGAAGGTCACACCACTGAGTTTCTGTGGCAAGGCGAACGCCTCATCGCTGAAAGCGCCGAGAACCGCTACCGCAGCTACGTCTACGAACCGGGCACTTTCCGCCCGCTGGCAATGCTCGACGGCGAAGGCCCATTAAAAGCGGCCCCGTTCTACTACCAACTCGACCACCTCGGCACACCGCAGGAACTGACCGACTACAGCGGCGAAATCATGTGGTCGGCGAAGTACCGTGCCTATGGCAACCTCGCGGCGCTGGACGTCAGCGAAATCGATAACCCGCTGCGTTTTCAAGGTCAATATTTCGACGCCGAGACAGGGTTACATTACAACCGCCACCGCTACTACAATCCGGGGACTGGACGGTTCTTGACGCCGGATCCGATCAAGCTTGCGGGCGGGTTGAATAGCTACCAGTACGTGCCTAACCCTACGGGGTGGGTGGATCCGTTGGGGTTGAGCGGGTGTCCAGGACAAACAAAATTTACGAGAAATGACAAATTCTACGGTTCGCGCAGAGCTGCATTTCAAGATGCAAAACGTGATGCGAGAATACCTATGTCAGCTGAGCCAATGGAAGTCAACCATGTTGCACTTACAAAAATTGGTGAACATGGAGTAGGAAAGCAAAATGTTCTCGATAGAGATGGCAACATGGTTTACACAAGAGAATATCACTACAAAAATATTGATAATGAGCGCGTGGTAATTCAAGAGCACTCGTATGGGCATGAAGACTTCCCAAGCGACCATGCTTCGCATAAACCGCATTTCAATGTAAGAGAGTACGACCCCGAAACCGGCAATGCAGACCGCACCAGAACCTTCCACTTACAAAGCATCTCCAACCATTATGTTTTCGAGTAACTAAAATGTGGACAGATTACATTACAGATAAAAAACAATGGCTAGCCATCTTCGGAGATGGCTATACACCGCCAAATCTCAGCATCTCTCACGCCATATTTAGCGACAATGCAATAACCTTAAAGCTGTTCAGCAATCTCACAGGCGACAGCTACCCAGCAAAATGGATAAAAAACGGATATAACGAATGCGCATTTGACTTAATCATCAACAATGTAACAACGGTGGAGATTATAAATTTCAGCTTCTACGGACCTCTAGATCTAAAAATTAAAAATAATGACAATAAATATGAGATAAAGGCAACGATTAACATGCTATGCAATTTCACCTGCAGTGCTAGCGCGATATTTATAACAAATATAAAAGCGTACCACAATGACGGAGCAGTTTAGTTCCGAAATCCGAAGCCACCACCTTCTACAAATATAGAACCATAGACAAAGCGAAACTACCAACACTTATCTTAATCTCGCCAAACCATTAAAACATTAACGACAACCAAATCCAAATAAAGCCAAAGCGCGCCAAACAAACAATTAAATTAAGAAAAGGGGACAGATTTATTTTCTGATCGAAATCAGAAAATAAATCTGTCCCCTTTTTTCTTCACCTCTTCAGCCGCCGAATCAATCCCGACGGCAGCCAACTGCGCTACCGCTACGACAACTCGCGCCTGTTGCTCACTGAAATTGAAAACGAGCGCGGCGAGCACTATCACCTTGATTACTACGCCAACGGCCTGATTCAGCAGGAGACCGGCTTCGATGGTCGTCGGACTGCCTACGAGTACGACCTCAACGGCCAACTGCTGAAGAAAACCGAGTTCGGCGACGACGGCAGCGAACTGGTCACTGAATATCAGCGCGATGCCGCCGGCCGCTTGCTTGTAAAAACGCTGCCCGAGGGCGAAGAGATTCACTACAGCTACGACGCGCTTGGCCGCCTCGTTAACGTAGACGACGGCCACTGGCCGCTCGCCTACAAATACGACCTGCAAGACCGACTCATCGAGGAACACCAAGGCTGGGGCACTCTGCGCTACGAATACGATAGCGTCGGCCAACTCAAGCACTGCCGCTTGCCCGATGGCAGCAAACTCGATTACCGCCACCAGCCTGGCGGGCAACTCAGCAGCATCGATCTCAACGGCTCCCGCCTGACCACTCACCAGTTCCGCGCCGGCCGTGAACAGCAGCGCCAGCAAGGCTTGCTGCTCAGCCAATACCAGTACGATGAACAGGGCCGCCTCCAAGCGCACAGCGTCAGCCAGCGGGAAAAACACCTGTTCCAGCGTCGCTACAACTACGACGCCAACGGCAACCTCGCCGGCATCGACGACAGCCGCAAAGGCAACCGCAGCTATCACTACGACCCGCTCGACCGATTGATTAGCGTGCGTGGCGCCACGCCAGAGAGCTTTGCCCACGACCCGGCGGGCAACCTTCTCGGACAAAATGACCTGCCCGTTGCGAATCTCGCCAACGTCAAAGGCAATCGCCTGCTGATGCAAGGCGATCGCCACTACGACTACGACGCCTACGGCAATCTGATCCGCGAAAGTCGCGGCACCGGCCAAAAGCTCGTCACCGAATACCGCTACGATTGCCAGCACCGCTTGATCGGCGTCAGCCTGCCGGGAGGCAGCACAGCGACCTACAAATACGACGCCTTTGGCCGCCGCATTGAAAAAAACGTCGACGGTCACACCACCGAGTTTCTGTGGCAAGGCGAACGCCTCATCGCTGAAAGCGCCGAGAACCGCTACCGCAGCTACATCTACGAACCGGGCACTTTCCGCCCGCTGGCAATGCTCGACGGCGAAGGCCCGCTAAAAGCGGCCCCGTTCTATTACCAACTCGACCACCTCGGCACGCCACAGGAACTGACCGACTACAGCGGCGAAATCATGTGGTCGGCGAAGTACCGCGCCTATGGCAACCTCGCCGCGCTGGACGTCAGCGAAATCGATAACCCGCTGCGTTTTCAAGGTCAGTATTTCGACGCCGAGACAGGGTTACATTACAACCGCCACCGCTACTACAATCCGGGAACTGGACGGTTCTTGACGCCGGATCCGATCAAGCTTGCGGGTGGGTTGAATAGCTACCAGTACGTGCCTAATCCGACGGGTTGGGTGGATCCGTTGGGGCTAAACAGCACTAATTGCCCGAAAAAGATTGATACAAGCGAGTACCAAACGCGTAAAGATCTACGAACAGATATTTATGATGCGAAACGTCCAGAAGGTAGGCATGCGACAAAGCACACAAATGCACAATCGGCAGAACAAGCGAAATCGCTAAGTCTAGGCCAAGGCACCAGAGACGGAAAACCTGAGGCATCCTATCTTCCCGATATCGCTAATAATGTGAGCGGATTTGAGAAACAAGCAGCGTACTCAGCAGTGCGCGATGGGAATGTGTTTGATCACGGCGGCTCAAGATATATGTTCTATAGATCAGAAACTCCAGTCGGCTACAGTAATGGAGAACTGACAAACTGGGTCAGGATAGAGCTATCCAAAGCCGGCGAGCCTGTCATCCATAGTTTTCCAGCCGCCCCTGAACAGGTAAAAAATATATGGGCAACGTGAAATGAGACCAAAACTAGAGCACAAGCTTCACCCTATACGCGTGCCAAGCGGTTGGACGATAACAATCAACAACCTATTTGAAGTCGAGCTTACACCTGATACAAGTGAGTGGTTCTCCAGCTCGGTTTTGATTGGTGGAGTCCGCCGAAGCACTGGGCACTGTTTTGATTCTAGAGTGGAGCCGGAAGGTGATCCCGAAGGGTATTTTGTAATTGACTTCCTAACAATTGAATATGACCACAAAGGGAAACCGATAAAAAACTCAGAAATTTTCCTTGGAGAATTCAGAACCAAGAGCAAACTTGAATTTATCGAGAAAATCGAATCCTTTATGTTGGAAGTGTAAAAATTTTAGAAAAATGGAGGCAGATTTTTTTACGCACTGAAATAAGTCTGTCCCCATCTGTCGTCCCAGTACGTCTGGGACGACAAAGGCAGTGTCACAGTAAACAATGCCGATGGCAGCGAAGAAGTCTACACCCACGATGACAAGGCTCGACTCGTCGCCAAGGTCGATCCGGATGGATCCCTCCTGAAGCTGTTCCGACGCGTTACAACTACTTCAACGGCCAACTTATTGATGTCCAGCGCGGTAAGGCGCGCTGGAAATACGAGCGCAACCGTCAGGGCGACATTACCCAACAAACCGATCCTGATGGCAACGAGACCTCCTACAGCTATGATCGCCAAGGGCGCTTGCTGGAAATCCGCCACCCCGACGGTAGTCGTCATCAATTGGGCTGGAATAACCTCGGCCAGTTGTTGGAAGAGCGCCTGCCGGACGGCGGTCAACGCAAGTACCGCTACGATGCGCTCGGCCGGCAAATAACCCGCCAGGATGAATTCGGTGCGATCACTCATTACCAATGGGATGCCGTCGACCGCCTGACCCAGGTCACCTTGCCCGGCGGTGCCACACGCGCGTTTACCTACAATCCGTATGGCCGCGTCACCGCCGAACGCGACGAACTCGGCCGGATCACCCGCTACGAATACGCCGACAACCTGCACCTCGTCAGCCGCCGGATCAATCCCGACGGCAGCCAACTGCGCTACCGCTACGACAACTCGCAACTCAACCTCACCGAGATCGAAAACGAGCGCGGCGAACGCTACCAACTCGATTACTACCCGAACGGCCTGATTCAGCAGGAAACCGGCTTCGACGGCCGCCGCACCGCGTACGAATACGACCTCAACGGCCAACTGCTGAAGAAAACCGAGTTCGGTGATGACGGCAGCGAACTGGTCACCGAATACCAGCGCGATGCCGCGGGTCGTCTACTGGTCAAGACCTTGCCAGATGGCAAGCAGATTCATTACGGCTACGACGCTTTGGGTCGCCTGGTAAACGTCGAGGACGGCCATTGGCCGCTCGCTTATGAATACGACGTGCAAGATCGCTTGATCACCGAGCATCAGGGCTGGGGTACTACGCGTTATGAGTACGACAGCGTTGGGCAACTAAGCCACTTCCGTCTCCCCGATGGCAGTACGCTCGATTACCGCCACCTGTCTGGTGGTCGCCTGAGCAGCATTGACCTCAACGGCTCTCGCCTGACCAGCCACCAATTCAGCGCCGGTCGCGAACTACAACGCCAACAAGGACTGTTGCTCAGCCAATACCAGTACGACGAACAAGGTCGTTTGCAAGCACACAGCGTCAGTCAGCGTGATAAGAACCTGTTCCAGCGTCGCTATGAATACGACGCCATTGGCAACCTTTCCGGCGTCGACGATAGCCGCAAAGGCAATCGCAGCTATCACTACGACCCACTCGATCGTCTGATCAGCGTGCGCGGCGCCACACCGGAAAGCTTCGCCCATGACCCGGCGGGTAACCTGCTTGGCCAAACCAACGAAGGCACCGCCAACCTCGCCAACGTCAAAGGCAACCGCCTGTTGATGCAGCGTGACCGGCATTACGACTACGACGCCTACGGCAATCTGATTCGCGAACGCCGCGGCGCCGCCCAGAAAGTCGTCACCGAGTACCGCTATGACCGCCAGCATCGCCTGATCGGCGTCAGCCTGCCAGGCGGAAGCACAGCTAGCTACAAGTACGACGCCTTCGGCCGCCGTATCGAAAAAACGGTCGACGGCCGTACCACCGAGTTCTTATGGCAAGGCGAACGTCTGATCGCAGAAAGCGCAGAAAACCGGTATCGCAGCTATATCTACGAACCTGGCAGTTTCCGTCCTCTGGCAATGCTCGACGGCGAAGGCCCCCTGAAGGCAACGCCGTTCTATTACCAACTTGACCACCTCGGTACCCCTCAAGAACTCACCGACTACAGCGGCGAAATCATGTGGTCGGCGAAGTACCGTGCCTATGGCAACCTCGCGGCATTGGATGTCAGTGAAATCGACAACCCGCTGCGGTTCCAAGGTCAGTACTTCGATGCGGAGACGGGCCTCCATTACAACCGCCATCGTTACTACAATCCGGGAACTGGGCGGTTTCTGACGCCGGATCCGTTCAAACTCGCAGGAGGGTTGAACAACTACCAATACGTCCCTAACCCCACTATGTGGGTGGATCCGTTGGGATTGGAGTGCCTAGAGGCGGATGGAGGCAAGGCAAAAACTGCCGGAGCAGTGGATCCGGTTGCAGCAAACCGTAATGAAGCACTAAGCGGTATGGCGACGCCATTGGATCCCCACGCATATAGCGTTTTATACGAGACCAAAATTGGCCCGGATGTGCTAGCAGTTCCGAACCGCGCAGAACATTTCAAGGTTGCAAACGAAAGCCTCTTAAAGTCAGCCGATACTGATGCAGATTTTAATAAAACAATGGAAACCATGGTGCCAGGATTCAGACGTGTAAAGGGCACCAAGATACCTACCAAAGGCATTAGCCCTGGTAAGGAGGTCACATGGCATCACGTACCGGGAACGGATACACTCCAGCTGGTATGGCGCTATCAACATGAACAATCGAAAGGTCCTCAATGGAATGCTCTTTGGCAGAAGATGTTCCACCCCGGAAACAAAGGGGGCTTTGCGGATGGAAAGAAATAATTACGGAGGGCTGACATGAAGATTGACTGGAGTACTTTCGGGATTGAACAGGGATCCTCAGTGGATGCCAATACGATTTCCCAAGTAGAAAAACTACTTGGTGTAATTTTCCCAGAGTCCTACTTGGACTTAGTTAAATATTCCGACGAAGCCTCTCCTGAGGTGTCTTCATTTTCATATGACGACGAAGGAACTTGCATAAGCGAGTTCTTTTCATTTTCGCCCGACGCAACCCCGTATACCATCTCATGGTACTCAGGGGCAGGAAAACCCCCAGGGCTTCCGAATGGATTGGTCCCTATCGCACGGGATGCGGGCGGTTACCTTGTTTGCCTGAATTTCAATACGCCCTCAATTACGGTTGAAATTTTTGACCCAAACTCAAGTAAAACCCACTTAGTTTCTAATAACTTTGATGATTTTATTGGTTTATGGGCGTGAGTAGAAAAAGGGACGAAAACAACCGTGCGCATCCCCTCTCCGACTTTGCGTACATCAGGCTAGGGCGTTGGGAGTGACACAGTGCATTTAACCTGATTTAGAAATAGCGAAGTTTCTTTTTTCACAGCTACTACACGATGCTGATGTTCGCTTTGAAAAGCGAAACCCCAAACAATGACTCGATAAAGGCGTTCGGCACTATGATTATACTCGGCCAGACTGTCGTCATAGCGATTCAGTGCTACCGTAATTATAACTTAGCTCAAGGAACGCCCCAGCCGAAAAATAATTATCACTTCTTCTGATCAGTGAAATCGAAAACGAACGCGGACTTGGACCAAGAATTCCATCAGGAAATGAAGCTGGCGATAACGACCTATGGATTCCGGGTCGAAAATTGCCAGATGGAAACAGTGAAGCAATAGTCGACGCTAAAGGCCCGCTTGCACCAAAATTTGAAATATCACCACTGTCTCTATAAGAGGATGATCATGAAATTCAATGACACTTCTATCAATACAGACGAGCGATTTACCATAGGAATAGAAGCAGTTAGTGGAACGTATTATGTTTCTATCCATGTTAACAACCGCTTGGTTGACTATGATGAGTATTACGAAATAAGCAAAGAGTCGTACGAACTCTTTCTTAAAGATCCGTCTGCAGCACTGATTTTTGTAGAGCGCTGTAAAGCTAGACAAGAAGACGAATCTCTCATGTTCAAGCCAGGCGCAGACCGCGGAGTTGCGACCTAAAAAATTTCTGACGAGCCGAACTTGCTATTTTCTCGGGAAGGCTCTAGCCCTTTTTCGGGATAGGTATGTCGTTTCAGCCGATTGCGGCCCTCACAGTCGCATGCTTTTGACTTGGACTGCTAACTCTAAATGACAGCCAACCGTTCTTAGAAAAATAATGACACCGGTATATTCCCAAGCTAGAGCATACTTAGGTTCCGAATCCACAAATTCGTGATTCAAAAAATGCTCATCAAAGCATTGACATTGGAACGTTTTGTGACAAACCTTGATGGCTGGAAAAAGCTCAATGAAGACTACTTTTGAGACGGCTTTAGAACTTCATGAAACATCTGACTTCTTTAAAGGGACTGGAAAGTATTTTTCCCGCGGATCCGACTGGGGAGACCATCTCTTCATCAGCAACTGGCAGGAAATGTGTGGAGTTTTAAAAAATCAAAAAGCAGCACAAAGCCTGTTAACGACCATATTCGAAGATTACGCAAAACATTTAAAAGAAGACTATTCAGATGCAGAGGCATTGCTTTCAAACATAAGCGCTTACTACACACTTAAAAACAAAATCGCGTTTCTGTCAGCCACTAATTACGACCTAATTGAAAGCCTTGATGAACAAAGCAAGAAAAATACAGGGAAATTATTTCGCCTCCTTAGACAGCAGCACGATACAAAAAACAAAGAATCGCCAAAATACAAGTTTGACGACGAGATCAAGCGGTTAAAACTGAAGGGTTGCCTGCTTAATCTCGAAATTTTTTGAGCAGAGCGTATAATGCTAAATTTTTACGCCACCGTGCACTGATACATGACATGCCCTGTTGAACAAACCAAAAATTTTAGCCCTTGGTTTAAGCACGCATTAAAAATGGGTGACAGCGGAGCAAAAAAAAATCCACCCAACCCCACGCACAGCCAACTTCGACAAACCACAGATACCTCCTGAAGAATGATGAGAATTTTTTATGTGATTGCTAGAAAGGATATGGAGCCAAATCTTCTGCACAGTTCAAACTGGCCGAAAATTATAGGCTACTCATTCGAAGACAACTATTTTCACTTATCCCAAGGCAAAGGCCACGGCTTTGCCGCGAACGTCATGCCCGAATGGAAAGCTAGAAGTCCAGAGTGGACTGAAATATTTACAGTTTTAGACTCCACTTGGTTCTTAGATATGATTGCCAACAACAACTTCAGCAGCGAAAAGGCTTTTCTTGAAAAGCTAACCGCGCATATTGACAACCTAGACACAATTAGATTTTGACCAGTCCGAAATAAAAAATTAAAATGGGTACAGATTTGCTTGCCAAGCCAACTTGACAACTGAGAACAACCTCAATGACAACAAACTTTGAAATAGCTTTGAACAAAAATCAGTTCCCTGCCTACTTCAAAGGTAGTGACCAATATTTCGCAAGAGATCCTGACTGGGGAACCCAGTTGCATATCATAAATTGGCAAGGACTGTGCATCTATTTAGAGCCGCTAGAAACCTCGATCGAAATATTGAAAGATGCATTTAGCGAATACTTAAATTCGGTTGAGCTGACAAAAAAAGACGCCAGCGACTTGCTTGAAAACATTGGCTGCTATTATTACCTAAGAAACAAATACCCTTTCTTGTCAAAAGACGGATTTGATCTCGTGTGCGACACGGCTGAAAGTGAGAAACAGAAAATCTCACGTATCATGGTTTTTCTGGGAGAAACAATCGAAGCCAACAATGATGCTCAGGACCTTGAACTCTATAATCGTCGCATGAGGAAACTCATTGATGACGGTGGCCCAACCAACATTGAGAACCTCTAAATTGTTCGACGAAACCCAACATATTTTTAGAAAAATGGAACAGATTTATTTTCTAATCACGAGAAATAAATCTGTCCCCATTTGTCTTTCTCATTTGTCTAACTCTGGTTTCCTCAATCCCGCAGACGGAAAAATCGCAACTCAACGCTGCGATTTCTCAAACCCATAATTCAAACCGCCGCCAATCGCACCTGCCTCTCCAACTCCACCTTCAACCCCGGCTCCAATTTCAACTGCCGCGCCAGTTCATCCAGATAGCTCTTCTCCATGAAACTCTCCTCATCCACCAGCATCACACTGGCGATGTACATCTCCGCCGCCATTTCCGGCGTGCTCGCGGCGCGGGCGACGTCGGTGGGGTCGAGGGGTTTGTTGAGTTCGGCGTGGAGCCAGTGTTGCAGTTCCTGGTCGTTGTCGAGTTTGGTGAATTCGCCTTCGATCAGTTCGCGCTCGCGCTCATCGATGTGGCCGTCGGCTTTGGCGGCGGCGACCAGGGCTTTGAGGATGGCCTGGCTGTGTTGTTCGACTTGTGCCGGTGGCAGGCGGTCGAGGGTTTGCGGTTCGATTTGGGGGGCGCTGCCTTTTTGCGCGTTGTAGTTGCCGTAGGCTTTGTAGGCCAGCACGCCGAGTGCGGCGAGGCCGCCGTAGGTGGCGACTTTGCCGCCGACCTTGCGCACTTTTTTGTTGCCGAGCAGCAGGCCCATGGCGCCGGCCGCCAGTGCGCCACCGCCTGCGCCGGAGAGCAGGCCGCCGAGGCCGCTGGCCCCTGACGAGCCGCCGAGCAAGCCGCCCAGCCCGCCGGCAGCCGATTTGTTCGACGCGCCGCCAGTCTTGTTCTGCAACAGATCCTGGCCGGACTTGAGCAGTTGATCGAGCAATCCACGGGTGTTCATGTTCCGCCTCCAAACAGGGGTTATCCGGATCTGTAAGGCCCTCAGCCTAGTGCGAAAGTGCCCGAGGCGACCGGGCGAGTGTGCTTCGAGATGTTGCTCGCATTCAGAATTGAAGTCCGCGGCTGACCTTGAAAAAACCGATCTACACTTCAGCCCAGCGAGCAATCTCCATCGCCGAGGTCGAGAGGCGCCCGCCCTGCCACGGCCATCTCTGACTACGCTAATAACAAGCCGCCCACGGCATGCTGCACCGCATTCACCACTGCCCCGACCATAATATGAAGAAGAGGGATCAACCATGTTCGTGCACAAGACCGCACTGTTCAGTGCAATCACCACGGCGGTGCTGGCCAGTGCCAGCCTGCAGGCTGCCGAGCCGCTGAAGGCTGTCGGGGCTGGCGAAGGCCAGCTGGATATTGTGGCGTGGCCGGGTTACATCGAGCGTGGCGAGAGCGACAAGGCGTATGACTGGGTGAGCGGTTTCGAGCAGGAAACCGGCTGCAAGGTCAACGTCAAGACCGCCGCGACTTCCGACGAGATGGTCAGCCTGATGGCCAAGGGCGGTTACGATCTGGTCACTGCGTCCGGCGATGCGTCACTGCGGTTGATCGCTGGCAAGCGTGTACAGCCGATCAACACGGCGTTGATCCCGAACTGGAAGTCCCTTGACCCACGCCTGAAAGATGCACCGTGGTACGTGGTCAACCACCAGACTTACGGCACCCCGTATCAGTGGGGTCCGAACGTGTTGATGTACAACACCAATGTGTTCAAGACGGCGCCGACCAGTTGGAGCGTGGTGTTCGCCGCGCAGGATCTGCCCGACGGCAAGGCCAACAAGGGTCGCGTGCAGGCGTATGACGGCCCGATCTATATCGCCGATGCGGCGCTGTACCTGAAATCGACCAAGCCTGAATTGGGCATCAAGGATCCGTACCAGCTCACCGAAGCTCAGTACAAAGCCGTGCTCGATTTGTTGCGCGCGCAGCAGCCGTTGATTCATCGCTACTGGCATGACACCACGGTGCAGATGAGCGATTTCAAAAACGAAGGCGTGGTCGCTTCCGGCGCCTGGCCGTATCAGGTCAACGGCCTGATCAACGAGAAGCAGCCGATCGCTTCGACTATCCCCAAAGAAGGCGCCACCGGCTGGGCCGACACCACCATGCTGCACACCGAGGCCAAGCACCCGAACTGTGCTTACAAATGGATGGATTGGTCGCTGAAGCCGAAAGTCCAGGGCGATGTGGCGGCGTGGTTCGGTTCGTTGCCGGCGGTGCCAGCGGCGTGTAAAGAGAGCGAACTGCTCGGCGCCGAAGGCTGCAAGACCAACGGTTTCGACCAGTTCGACAAGATCGCTTTCTGGAAAACCCCGCAGGCTGAAGGTGGCCAGTTCGTGCCGTATAGCCGCTGGACGCAGGATTACATTGCGATTATGGGCGGGCGCTAGGTTTAAACAGCGACGCGGTCGGCTCCCTTTCCCCATCGCCCCCTCTGGGGGAGAGGGCTGGGGTGAGGGGGTGGCTTTTGATCTTGCCCCTGAATCCAGAGCAATGGCAGAAACCGCTGCCCTCACCCCCCGCCCTCTCCCGGAGGGAGAGGGCGCTAAAAGCGGATCGCATTCAATATTCGATGATTCAGATATTCCAGACGTCCAGGGACGGCTGCTACGGCAGCCCTCGCCTTTCCGGAGCACCGCACCATGACGCTTGCAGTCCAGTTCACCAACGTTTCCCGGCAGTTCGGTGAAGTGAAGGCCGTTGACCGGGTGTCCATCGATATCGAGGACGGTGAGTTCTTTTCCATGCTCGGCCCTTCCGGCTCGGGCAAGACCACCTGCCTGCGCCTGATCGCCGGTTTCGAGCAACCCAGCGCCGGCTCGATCCGCATTCACGGCGCCGAGGCTGCGGGTTTGCCGCCGTATCAACGCGACGTCAACACGGTTTTCCAGGATTACGCGTTGTTCCCGCACATGAACGTGCTCGACAACGTTGCCTATGGTTTGAAGGTCAAAGGCGTCGGCAAGACCGAGCGCCACCAGCGTGCCGAGGAAGCTTTGGACATGGTCGCGCTCGGCGGTTATGGCCCACGCAAACCGGTGCAGTTGTCTGGCGGTCAGCGCCAGCGTGTCGCCCTCGCCCGCGCTTTGGTCAATCGTCCGCGCGTGCTGTTGCTCGACGAGCCGTTGGGCGCACTCGATCTGAAATTGCGCGAGCAGATGCAAAGCGAGCTGAAGAAGCTGCAACGCCAGCTTGGCATCACGTTCATTTTCGTCACCCACGATCAGACCGAAGCGCTGTCGATGTCTGATCGCGTCGCGGTGTTCAACAAGGGCCGCATCGAGCAGGTCGACAGTCCGCGCAATCTGTACATGAAACCGAGCACCACGTTTGTCGCAGAATTCGTCGGTACCTCGAATGTGATTCGCGGCGATCTGGCGCAGGAAATCAGCGGCCATCCACAGCCGTTTTCGATCCGCCCGGAACACGTGCGTTTCGCCGAAGGCCCGCTCGCCAGCCATGAAATCGAAGTCAGCGGCCTGCTGCACGACATTCAGTATCAGGGCAGCGCCACACGCTATGAATTGCAGCTGGAGAACGGCCAGACCCTGAGCATCAGCCAGGCCAACACTCAGTGGCTCGACAGCGGCGTACAGCTACAGACCGGCCAGCGTCTGAGCGCACGCTGGGCACGGGAAGCGATGATCGCGCTGCACGACACCGTGGCCAGCGGGGTATGAAATGAGCTCGCTCGCGATGGTTTCGTCGCCACCGTTGCGCAGGTTTTCCGACCTGCTCTACCGCAAGCCGAACCTGTATCTGTCGATGTTGCTGGTGCCGCCGCTGCTGTGGTTCGGGGCGATCTATCTGGGCTCGTTGCTGATGCTGTTGTGGCAAGGTTTCTACACCTTCGACGACTTCACCATGGCGGTGACGCCGGACCTGACGCTGGCCAATTTTGCCGCGCTGTTTCAGCCATCGAATTTCGACATCATCCTGCGCACCCTGAGCATGGCCATCGCCGTGTCGATCGCCAGCGCCATCGTCGCGTTCCCGATTGCCTACTACATGGCGCGCTACACCACGGGCAAAACCAAGGCGTTTTTTTACATCGCGGTGATGTTGCCGATGTGGGCCAGTTATATCGTCAAGGCCTATGCGTGGACGTTGCTGCTGGCCAAGGGCGGCGTGGCGCAGTGGTTCGTCCAGCATCTGGGGCTGGAGCCGGTGTTGCAGTTCATTCTGGGGATTCCCGGGATAGGCGGCAGCACCTTGTCGACCTCGCATCTGGGCCGGTTCATGGTGTTTGTCTACATCTGGCTGCCGTTCATGATCCTGCCGATTCAGGCTTCGCTGGAGCGTCTGCCGCCATCGCTGTTGCAGGCCTCGGCCGACCTTGGCGCAAAGCCGCGTCAGACCTTTATGCAAGTGATCCTGCCGCTGTCGATTCCAGGAATTGCCGCAGGCTCGATCTTCACTTTTTCGCTGACGCTGGGCGACTTCATCGTGCCGCAACTGGTCGGGCCACCGGGCTACTTCGTCGGCAGCATGGTGTACGCGCAGCAGGGTGCGATTGGCAACATGCCGATGGCCGCGGCGTTCACCCTGGTGCCGATCGTGCTGATCGCGGTTTACCTGTCCATCGTCAAACGACTGGGGGCTTTCGATGCACTCTGACGCTTCAGCACAAGGGCGTGCTTCTCTGGGTTTAAAAATCGCAGCCTGGGGCGGGCTGGTGTTTTTGCACTTTCCGATCCTGATCATCTTCCTCTACGCCTTCAACACCGAAGAAGCCGCGTTCAGTTTTCCGCCGAAGGGCTTCACCCTGCGCTGGTTCAGCGTGGCGTTTGCCCGGCCGGACGTTCTGGACGCAATCAAACTGTCGCTGCAGATCGCCGCCATCGCCACGCTGATCGCGATGGTCCTTGGCACGTTGGCGTCGGCGGCGTTGTACCGGCGGGATTTTTTCGGCAAACAGGGCATTTCGCTGATGCTGATCCTGCCGATCGCGCTGCCGGGGATCATCACCGGGATCGCCTTGCTGGCAACGTTCAAGACGCTGGGCATCGAACCGGGCATGTTCACCATCATCGTCGGCCATGCCACGTTCTGCGTCGTGATCGTATACAACAACGTCATCGCTCGCCTGCGCCGTACTTCGCACAGCCTGATCGAGGCCTCGATGGATCTCGGTGCCGACGGCTGGCAGACCTTCCGCTACATCATTCTGCCGAACCTCGGCTCAGCCTTGCTCGCTGGCGGCATGCTGGCGTTTGCGCTGTCGTTCGATGAAATCATCGTCACCACGTTTACCGCCGGGCATGAGCGCACGCTGCCGTTGTGGTTGCTCAACCAGTTGAGCCGGCCACGGGATGTGCCGGTGACGAACGTCGTGGCGATGCTGGTGATGATGGTCACCATGCTGCCGATTCTGGGAGCGTATTACCTGACGCGCGGGGGCGAGAGTGTTGCCGGTAGCGGCGGAAAATGAATATCTAACAGACCACACACAACCTTGTGGGAGCGAGCCTGCTCGCGAAGCGGCCGTCACATCCAGCATTGATATCGCCTGACACAACGCCTTCGCGAGCAGGCTCGCTCCCACAGTTTTCGAACCGGTTTCGGCAGAACAATAGAGGACAAAACCATGCAAACCCGACTCTTGATCAACGGCCAACTGGTCAACGGCGAAGGCCCTGCACAACCGGTGCACAACCCGGCGCTTGGTGAAGTGCTGGTGGACATCAACGAAGCCAGCGAAGCCCAGGTCGACGCCGCCGTGCGCGCCGCCGACAACGCTTTTGCCGAGTGGTCGCAAACCGCGCCGAAGGATCGCTCGCTGTTACTGCTCAAACTCGCCGACGCCATCGAAGCCCATGGCGAGGAACTGGCGAAACTGGAGTCCGACAATTGCGGCAAACCTTACAGCGCCGCACTCAACGACGAGATCCCGGCGATTGCCGATGTGTTCCGTTTCTTCGCCGGCGCCAGCCGTTGCATGAGCGGTTCGGCCGCTGGCGAATATTTGCCCGGTCACACTTCGATGATCCGTCGCGATCCGATCGGGGTGATCGCCTCCATCGCGCCGTGGAATTACCCGCTGATGATGGTCGCCTGGAAAATCGCCCCGGCGCTGGCCGCCGGTAATACCGTGGTGCTCAAGCCGTCGGAACAAACCCCGCTGACGGCGTTGCGTCTGGCCGAACTGGCGTCGGACATTTTCCCGGCCGGTGTACTCAATCTGGTGTTCGGCCGGGGCGCTACCGTCGGCAGTCCACTGGTCAGCCATCCGAAAGTGCGCATGGTGTCGCTGACCGGTTCGATCGCCACCGGGTCGAACATCATTTCCAGCACCGCCGACAGCGTTAAGCGCATGCACATGGAACTGGGCGGCAAGGCACCGGTGATCATCTTCGACGACGCCGACCTCGACGCGGCGGTGGACGGCATTCGGACCTTCGGCTTCTACAATGCCGGACAGGACTGCACCGCCGCCTGCCGGATCTACGCGCAGCAAGGGATTTACGACAAATTCGTCGAGAAACTCGGCGCGGCGGTCAGCACGATCAAATACGGCGTGCAGGATGATCCCTCCACCGAACTGGGCCCGCTGATCACTGCACAACACCGCGACCGCGTCGCCGCTTTCGTCGAGCGCGCCGTGGCGCAGCCGCACATCCGGTTGATCACCGGCGGCAAGGCTGTCGAAGGTAATGGCTTCTTCTTTGAACCGACGGTGCTGGCCGACGCGCAGCAGGATGACGAAATCGTCCGCCGTGAAGTGTTCGGCCCAGTGGTTTCGGTGACGAAATTCACCGATGAAGCACAGGCACTGGAATGGGCCAATGATTCAGATTATGGCCTTGCTTCTTCCGTGTGGACTTGCGATGTGGGCCGCGCGCATCGCCTGTCAGCGCGCTTGCAGTACGGCTGCACGTGGGTGAATACGCACTTCATGCTCGTCAGCGAAATGCCCCACGGCGGTCAGAAATTGTCCGGGTACGGCAAGGATATGTCGATGTATGGACTGGAGGACTACACCACGGTTCGGCATGTGATGTTCAAGCACTGAGACAAGCATCGCCAGCAGGCAGGCTCCCCCAGAGGAAACGGATGGAAAATGGGGAGCCCGCCTGCTGGCGATTGCGGCAGCCCCGATTGAATAATCAGGAGGGTGTGATCAACTGGACCGAGGGGAAGTAATTACGATACCGCTTGGAATCCCTGGTTAACAACGGCAGCTTCCTCACCGCTGCATGTGCTCCAATAAAGAAATCCGCCAGCACGTTTTGCTTGCCACCACCCACTTTCCGATAGCGCACAAACGCCTTGCCGGCCAGAAAAAGTGCAGGCCGCGGAATTTCCTGAACGATCAGCCCTAGCTGATTAACCACCTCATCCAGGGTCTCGAAAGTTGAGAACGTCTGCGACAGTTCTGCGTAAACGATTGGGTTAATCACCAGATCATGGATCAAGGACTGCGACCGGAGCTGCTGAATAGACCATTCAGCCCAGACAGGATCGTCCTCCAGAACGTCGATTAATACGTTGGTGTCGACCAGAACCATCAATCATCACCCCGAAGTAACGCCATCAAATCATCGGTTCGCCACTTGATGTCCGCCTTGCCACGAACCGCTTCAAATCGATCCGGTGCCGTTGCCTGCTCTCCAGCGTGTCTGCCACTGTGCAAAACCACTTCGCCCTGTTCATTGACACTGAACTCAACGGCCGAGCCCGGCGTCAGTTGAAGGGCGTCACGTATTGGTTTCGGAATAGTGACCTGGCCCTTGCTCGTCATGGTTGTTGTCATGTGGTGCTCCAAGAGTATTACTCGTATGAGCAACGTAATACCTACTACCGGGATCTGCAACCGCCACATGTCGTAGGAATACTCCCCTCAATTCGAAGGAAACGCCTACTTCAATACCTACCTGCATGCCCACCATTGAACTGTGGCTAACGCGCTATGTGTTCGCTTCGAAAAAAGGGGCGGACTTTGCAGCCCGCCCCCCTTCAGTTTTCACGCTAAAACCGCGAAACACTCCGCATCGCATCCACCAGATACCTCATCGCAATCCGGTCATTCTCGGAAAGCTCCCGATAACGCTCAACCAGTTTCAACTCTTCCGAACTGAGCCGGCGTCTTCTGCGCCCGAGGCCCAAGCATGGAAAGATCCCTAACATTTCGGTGATGCCGTGTATTTTTGCCATGGACGATGTCCTTCTCTGATGAGTCAAGAAACTGCTGAACCTCACATCGCCCTGCCTCTTTTGAGCAGTGTCGTGTGCCCCGCCGACACGAAGGCTTGTATCCGGTCTTGCCCATAGAATAGGAATTAAATCGGCGCTGAAAAGCAGTTTTTAGAGTAATTAATCGAAAAAAGCAGTTATGCCCTTTAAATCAGATGACCCTGTCAGAAAAATTACAGACATGTCTTGTTTCATTGCCAGCTGACGCCACGCAAACAAGGCTTTTTGCTCGACAATCGAACCGATTAAGCTAGCGGGCATCTGTTTATAGTCCGTTGCGTTTGGCCGAAGGCATGACCGAACCGTAATTTCCGATCCGCTACGTGCCAGGAACGGCACGGGATTGCACACGACAGGTTGTATATATGCATCGCAGGAATTTGCTCAAAGCGTCCATGGCCATTGCGGCTTACACCGGTCTTTCGGCCACTGGCCTGCTGGCCACGCGTGCCTGGGCAGCCAATGGCGCCGCCGCCGATGGCGAAGCGCAGGCGTTTGATTTCGAAGCGCTCAAGCGTCAGGCCAAGCAACTGGCTGGCAGTGCCTATCAGGATACAAAACAGGTATTGCCGCCCACCCTCGCGACCATGACGCCGCAGAATTTCAACGCGATCCGCTACGACGGCGAGCACTCGCTGTGGAAGGAAAACAAGGGCCAGCTGGACGTGCAGTTCTTCCACGTCGGTATGGGTTTCCGTCAGCCGGTGCGTATGTACAGCGTCGATCCCAAGACACGCATGGCGCGCGAGGTGCATTTCCGTCCGGCGCTGTTCAATTACGAGAACACTTCGGTCGACACCCAGCAATTGAAAGGCGATCTGGGTTTCGCCGGGTTCAAACTGTTCAAGGCACCGGAACTGGATCGGCATGATGTGGTGTCGTTTCTCGGTGCGAGTTATTTCCGTGCCGTCGACGCTTCTGGCCAATATGGCCTCTCGGCGCGCGGCCTGGCGATCGACACCTACGCCAAGAAACGCGAAGAATTCCCGGACTTCAGCAAATTCTGGTTCGAGACGCCGGACAAGAACGCCACGCGTTTTGTGGTCTACGCCTTGCTCGACTCACCAAGCGCCACCGGTGCCTATCGCTTCGACATCGATTGCCAGGCCGAACGCGTGGTGATGGAAATCGACGCGCACATCAATGCGCGTACCGCCATCGAACAGTTGGGCATTTCGCCGATGACCAGCATGTTCAGCTGCGGCACCCACGAACGGCGCATGTGCGACACCATTCACCCGCAAATCCACGACTCGGATCGCCTGGCCATGTGGCGTGGCAACGGCGAGTGGATCTGTCGCCCGCTGAATAACCCGGCCACTCTGCAATTCAACGCGTTTGCCGACAAGGATCCAAAGGGTTTCGGCCTGGTGCAGACCGACCACGAATTCGCCAATTATCAGGACACGGTCGACTGGTACAGCAAGCGCCCGAGCCTATGGGTCGAACCGACCACCGCGTGGGGCGAAGGCTCGATCGATCTGCTGGAAATCCCGACCACCGGCGAGACGCTGGACAACATCGTGGCGTTCTGGACCCCGAAAAAACCGGTAGCTGCCGGCGATTCGCTGAATTACGGCTACAAGCTCTACTGGAGCGCGCTGCCACCTGTAGGCACGCCTTTGGCGCGGGTGCACGCGACCCGTTCCGGCATGGGCGGCTTCACCGAAGGCTGGGCACCGGGCGAACATTACCCAGAGGTGTGGGCACGACGCTTCGCCGTGGACTTCACCGGTGGCGGTCTGGAACGCTTGCCGCAGGGCACCGGGATTGAACCGGTGGTGACCTGCTCGAACGGCAAGGTGCAGGACTTCAGCGTACTGGTGCTGGATGACATCAAGGGTTACCGGATTCTGTTCGACTGGTACCCGACCAATGACAGCGTCGAGCCGGTGGAACTGCGCCTGTTCATTCGTACCAACGACCGTACGTTGAGCGAGACCTGGTTGTACCAGTACTTCCCGCCGGCGCCGGACAAGCGCAAATATCCTTGAAGATTTGAGGCGCCTGCACGGGCCTCATCGCTGGCAAGCCAGCTCCCACAGTGAATGGTGTCGAGCACACATTTTGCGTACGCCACCAAACCTGTGGGAGCTGGCTTGCCAGCGATGGCGCCAGCATGGCACCAAACACACCAGACGAAAAAGCCCCGGCCATCACTGACCGGGGCTTTTTGCTTTATCTCGACTGACTCAATCCCGCAAATCAGACTCATGAATCGGCTGATCCCGATGGGTCGCGCGCTGATACTGCGCCGGCCACACCGCTTTGCGCCCGCCCAGATCATCATCGGCGTGCAGCGGCCAGTAAGGATCGCGCAGCAATTCCCGGGCAAGGAAAATGATATCGGCCTGACAGGTGCGCAGAATGTGCTCGGCCTGCGCCGGCTCGGTAATCATGCCCACGGTGCCGGTGGCGATGCCTGACTCTTTGCGCACCCGTTCGGCGAAGCGCGTCTGATAACCCGGCCCGACCGGAATCTCCGCGTTGGCCGCCGTACCGCCCGAGGACACATCGATCAGGTCAGCGCCCAGCGTGTGCAGACGCCGCGCCAGCTCCACGGTTTCATCTGGGTTCCAGCCGTCTTCCACCCAGTCGGTGGCGGACACCCGAACAAACACCGGCAGTTCTTCCGGCCACACCGCCCGCACTGCTTCGGTGACTTGCAGCACCAGCCGGATACGATTTTCGAACGACCCGCCGTACTGATCCTGGCGCTGATTACTCAGCGGCGAGAGAAACTGATGCAACAGATAACCGTGCGCAGCATGCACCTCGACCACGCTGAAACCCGCCGTCAACGCGCGTTTGGCGGCATCGACGAAGGCCTGAATGACATCGGCGATTTGCCCTTCGTCGAGCTGTTTCGGTTGAGTATGCTGCGGATCGAAAGCGATCGGCGAGGGCCCGACCGGGGTCCAGCCGCCCTCCTCGGGTTTGACGCTGCCATGCTTGCCAATCCACGGCCGATGGGTGCTGGCCTTACGTCCGGCATGGGCCAGTTGAATACCGGCGACCGCGCCCTGAGCATTGATAAAGCGGGTGATGCGTTGCAGCGGTTCGATCTGTTCGTCGTTCCACAGGCCAAGGTCTTCGGCGGTGATCCGCCCGTCGGCGGTGACTGCTGTGGCTTCGGTAAACACCAGACCGGCGCCGCCCACCGCGCGACTGCCCAGATGCACCAGATGCCAGTCGTTGGCCAGGCCGTCGACGCTGGAGTACTGGCACATCGGCGAGACGGCGATGCGGTTGGGCAGGGTCAGTTGGCGCAGGGTAAAAGGTTCAAGCAGCAGACTCATGGGGCACCTCTCGAATCAGTGGGCAGGCTCCAGGGTTCTGTTTGAAAAGTCGACGAGTGACAGAAAAAGGTGCAGCACCCGCCCCCGCGGGCAAGAAATCGACAAGACGTCACAAGGCCAATCAAGCAGTGCTTAGAGCCTAGTCGACAACGCGGGAAGAAGGAGGGTTCAGAGTGATTCAGTATGTGAAGGACGCTTTCGCCAGCAGGCCCGCTCCCCCATGGACAACACCGGACCTGTAGGAGTGAGCCTGCTCGCGATTGGCTTTAACGCGGTTCAATGTGAGCAATCATCAACTGCACAGTCTCATTGCCACGAAACTCGTTCACGTCGAGTTTGTAAGCCAGTTCCACCCACTGAATCGTTGGGTTCGGCCACACATCCCGATCAATGCCGAACGCAATGCCATCGAGCTTCACCGAGCCACATTCGCTTTTCAGCACCACCTTCAAATGCCGCTCGCCAACCACACGCTGTTCGACCAACTGAAACACGCCATGAAACACCGGCTCCGGAAAGTGCTGGCCCCACGGCCCGGCATGGCGCAACGCGCGGGCCAGTTCGAGGTGGAATTCCTCGACCGCCAGCTTGCCATCGGTGAGCATGCGCCCGGTCAGGTCTTCCTCGCGAAGTTGCCTGCGCACTTCGGCGTCGAAGGCCTCGGCGAATAACGGAAAATTTTCCTGCGCCAAGGTCAGACCGGCCGCCATCGCGTGGCCACCGTACTTGGCGATCAGGTTCGGATGCTGCGCGGCGACCACACTCAGCGCATCGCGAATGTGGAAGCCCTGCACCGAACGCCCCGAGCCCTTGAGCAGGCCATCGCCAGCATCGGCGAAGGCAATGGTTGGACGGAAATAACGCTCTTTCATTCGCGAAGCGAGAATACCGATCACACCCTGATGCCACTCCGGATCGAACAGGCACAGACCAAACGGCATCGACTCCACCGGCAAGTCCTTGAGCTGCGCCAGCGCTTCCCGTTGCATGCCTTGCTCGATGGATTTGCGGTCCTGGTTCATGCCGTCCAGCTGCGCGGCCATTTCCCGGGCCAGATTGGCATCGCTGGTGAGCAGGCACTCAATGCCCAGGCTCATGTCGTCCAGACGCCCGGCGGCGTTGAGACGCGGGCCGACGATGAACCCCAGATCGGTGGAAGTGATACGCGCGGCGTCACGCTTGGCGACTTCCAGAATCGCTTTGATCCCCGGCCGGGCACGGCCGGCGCGAATTCGCTCAAGCCCCTGATGCACCAGAATGCGGTTGTTGGCGTCCAGCGGCACCACGTCGGCGACGCTGCCCAGCGCCACCAGATCGAGCAGTTCGCCGATGTTCGGTTGCGCCTTGCTCTCGTACCAGCCGAGGCTGCGCAGGCGCGCACGCAACGCCATCAGCACGTAAAAGATCACGCCGACACCAGCCAGCGCCTTGCTTGGGAATTCGCAGCCTGGCTGGTTCGGGTTGACCAGCGCGTCGGCCTGCGGCAACTCATCGCCGGGCAAGTGGTGGTCGGTGATCAGCACTTTCAGACCAGCGCGTTTCGCCGCGGCCACGCCTTCGACGCTGGAGATACCGTTGTCGACGGTGATGAGCAATTGCGGCTCGCGGGTCAGCGCGACGTCGACGATTTCCGGGGTCAGGCCGTAGCCATATTCGAAACGGTTCGGCACCAGGTAATCAACATGGGCCGCGCCCAGCAGGCGCAAACCCAGCACGCCAACGGTGCTGGCCGTGGCGCCGTCCGCATCGAAGTCGCCGACGATGAGGATGCGCTGACGTTGCTCCAGCGCGGTCACCAGCAGGTCGACGGCGGCATCTATGCCCTTGAGTTGCTGATACGGGATCAACCGCGCCAGGCTCTTGTCCAGCTCGGCCTCGGACTGCACGCCTCGCGCTGCATACAGGCGCGTCAGCAGCGGTGGCAGATCACCCAGAAAGGGCAGCGTGGCGGGCAGTTGACGAGGTTCGATACGCATGGAGTGACGGAGACTTCTCTTGGTTACGTGGGATTATTCCGGTGCTGGCGCAGGATCAGCCGCGCTCACCTTGCAACCATTGCAACTGGACTTCGTGCTGACCGCGATCGTCGGTGACGAAGACCGTGCCTTCACTGATCATCACGTCCCACTTGATGACGCGGGGCATGTCCTTGGCCAGGGTTTCCAGCACTTCTTGCGGGACAGCGGCGATGTTGACGTTCTTCAGATTCTTGATCGCCGGGATCACCTTGGTTTCCCAAACACGCAGGCTGCCGTAGGCCAGCAGGCTGGTGCGCTCGGTACGGCGCGAGCACCAGGTCAGGCGATCGACGTCTGGTTGACCGACTTCGATCCAGTGCAGAACGCGGTCGTCCAGGCTCTTTTCCCACAAGGCCGGTTCATCCACGTCCGACAGACCACGGCCAAACGACAACTGCTCGTTGTACCACAGGGCGTAGGCCAGCAGGCGCACGGTCATGCGTTCTTCGGTTTCCGAAGGATGACGGGCGATGGTCTGCTTGACGCTCTCGTAGACGCTGCGGTCGAGGTCGGTGAGGTTCAGTTCGAATTTATAGGTAGTGGACGGCTGGGCCATGAACGGGCTTCTTGATACGAGGAAAGTCGGCAAGTCTAACCGATGCCGTAGGCAATCATCGAATTGATGGCGATCAAGCTGCGGCGTCTGACAGCCGGCTATGTTAAAACGCTGTATCCGCTCAGCCTTGCCCTACAGGATTTCGCATGCCGTTCACCAGCAAACCGCTCTCGGGTCTGAAAGTCATTGAATTGGGAACATTGATTGCCGGGCCGTTTGCCTCGCGTATTTGCGGCGAGTTCGGCGCTGAAGTGATCAAGATCGAATCGCCGGACGGTGGCGACCCGCTGCGCAAATGGCGAAAGCTGTATGAAGGCACCTCGCTGTGGTGGTTCGTCCAGGCGCGCAACAAAAAATCACTGACGCTGAATCTCAAGCATCCTGACGGTTTGGCGATCCTGAAAAAACTCCTCAGTGAAGCGGACATCCTTATTGAGAATTTCCGCCCCGGTGTATTGGAAAAGCTTGGCCTGAGCTGGGAAACCCTGCATGCCTTGAACCCGAAACTGGTGATGGTGCGCCTGTCCGGTTTCGGTCAGACCGGGCCGATGAAAGACCAACCGGGCTTCGGCGCGGTTGGCGAGTCCATGGGCGGTTTGCGTTACATCACCGGTTTCGACGACCGGCCACCGGTACGCACCGGGATTTCCATCGGCGACTCGATTGCCGCGCTGTGGGGCGTGATCGGCGCGCTGATGGCCCTGCGTCACCGCGAAGTCAACGGCGGCCTCGGCCAGGTCGTCGATGTCGCGTTGTATGAAGCAATCTTCGCGATGATGGAAAGCATGGTGCCGGAGTTCGATGTGTTCGGGTTCATCCGCGAGCGCAGCGGCAATATCATGCCCGGCATTACACCCTCCTCCATTCACACCAGCGCCGACGGCAAGCATGTGCAGATTGGCGCCAATGGCGATGCGATCTTCAAACGTTTCATGTTGATCATCGGTCGCGAAGACTTGGCCAACGATCCGGCTCTGGCCAGCAATGACGGGCGCGACAGCCGCCGCGACGAGTTGTACGGCGTGATCGATCGCTGGGTCAATTCGCTGCCGCTGCAAACCGTGCTCGACCTCCTCAATCAGGCCGAAGTGCCAGCCAGCCGGATCTTCAGCGCCGAGGACATGTTCAACGATCCGCAGTACCTGGCGCGTGAAATGTTCCTGCAGGCGAAGCTGCCCGACGGCAAAGATTTCAAGATGCCCGGCATCGTGCCGAAACTGTCCGAGACACCCGGCAGTTCCGAGTGGGTCGGCCCGCAATTGGGTGAGCACAACTCGCAGGTACTTCACGACCTTGGCTACGACGCAGAGCAGATCGCCAGGTTACGCAAAGACGGAGCCATTTAAGCTGAAGCGCCGGCTGCACTCGCCTGCCAACCGCATGCATTCCGGGTGGACGTGGCGGCTGGTCGGCTTGCTGTGCCTGCTCTCGCTGTCGAGCGCCGCGCAGGCCAAACCGACGCTGATCTGGCTGCTGCGTGACCTGCCGCCGATGACCATTTTCGAGGGACCGAAAAAAGGTCAGGGCGTCATCGATCATTTGATGCCACTGCTGATCGCCGGCATGCCGCAATACGAGCACACACTGCTGCGGGTCAATCGCGCTCGCGGACTGCAGATGCTGCAAGAACATTCGTTCGCTTGCGATCCCGCGCTGCTGTGGAGCAAGGAGCGCGCGCAGTGGATTGTGTATTCGATTCCGGCGATCCGCGCCGTGAGCAATGGCCTGGTGGTGCGCCAACAAGATCGCGCGGTGCTGGCACCTTATCTGGTGGAAGGAGAAGTTGACCTGGCGGCTTTGCTGGCAGCGCCTGAGCGCAAGGTCGGCATCGTCGCCGAACGCAGTTATGGCGAATTCATCGACAACCTTCTGCAGCAGGCGCCGCGCGGCGCCCTGACGGCACACTATGGCAACGACGCGCTGAGCAACCTGCTGTCGATGCAGCGTCTGGGCCGCTTGCAGGTGGTACTGGGTTACTGGCCGGAGATTCGTTATCAGGCCACTCAGGCGCAGATTGCCGAAAATGACCTGGCGTTCTACCCGATTCGCGGCACGCAAAAATATCTCTCCGGTCATGTGGCGTGCTCCAACACTGCCGAGGGACGCCAGGCCATCGAAGAGATCAACAATCTGCTGCGCACGGTGCCCCACGAACCGCTCAATCGGTTGTACGCCGAATGGCTCGACCCGGAGCGCCGAGCCGATTACCTGCAACAGGCCCGCACGTTTTTCGACCGCCAGGCCGCGCAATGAGAAATCGCAGGCAAAAAGAAACCCCGAGAAGTGGGGAGACGACTCGGGGTTAAACGTGGCCTACATAAAGACCCGTAGCAGCAAGCGACAAGCACCGGAGCACAATGCTTGATCCTGCTGTTATGGGGTCTGACTGACAGGAACGCAGGAAGGTTCCCACAAAAAATATTTCATCTTTACAGCGCTGCCCGCTTGTCCAGCGCGGCGTTGCGCAAGGCTGCAATCACGCAGGGTTCGAGCCGGCCTTCGGCGATCAGCACGTCACGGTGCAGACCATCGACTACGTCGGTCAGCAGACGCTTGTCGGTCAGTTGCGCCTGATTGAATTCGCGCTCCACCACGATCGCGCCGTGACTGTTCTTCAGCGTCACCAGGCATTGACCATGCCGGCCGCTCGGGGTCAACGAAACCTGATACGGGCTCAGAGCCTCACCGAGCAATAGACTGATACTTTCCATCTCGATCTCCACTCAATAGTCCGAAAACTGTGCGCCTGGGGCGTGTACATATAAATGACCACCGGCCCGAGAAGAAAGTTCTACGTATCGATTGCCTCCCTGTCGCAGCGTCACCGGCCTTAAAGAGCATGCACGGTGAAGATGACAGAAAGACTTCCTGACGCTTTAAACACCCAGTGGCGACGAAGCGGCGTTCAGGTAAGTGTCGAGCAAACCGCGCATCAGGACCGCCGACACCGGCGTCTGCAAGCGGCCCAACAAGCGCACACGGTGTTCGTCCAGCAGCGGCTCAAGATCGTTGAGCAGACTCGGTGCGACCGTACCGAGCAGAATCACCGCACGCGCTTGCTGGCGAGCCGTCAGATGCTGCAGCAGCGCCAGACCATCGCCGCCCTTCAACTGCGGATCGCAGATGGCGATGTCGACTACACCGCGGTACTCCAGCGACGACATGGCCGCTGTCAGCGACGGTGCGGTGAGGACATCGTAGATGCCGACCGCGTTGAGCATCTGGTGCAACGCCATCAGTTGAAACGGATTGGGTTCAAGTATCAGGACTTTAAGCGAGCGCATAAGCGACCTCTGGAGCGACAATCGCGGACTCTCACCGCAGTGGTTGTCACTCTAGGCCAGCCGTCCTAAGCCTCCCATCGGAAAAGTAGCCGCGTCGCATAGGACATTTCCCATCTTCATTGTGGACATCGACACCCGCTCTCGGCCCGGCGCTGAGTGATATCCGTCCAGCCGCCCAGCAAGCCACGCAATTTGCCGTCGGCGCTGTAGAACGGCACGGTCCATTGATAGACCTCACGCGGGCCGTTCTTGAACTGCAAGTGGCGTTTGCTGAAGCGCGACTTGCGCGTGCGCAACTGCAGCATGAACTCTTGGTGCAGCATCAGCGCTGTGGCTTCGGGCAGTGTGTCGAGTTCGATCAACAAGCGCCCCATGACCTGATCCAGACGTACCGACAACGCTTCCTCGTAGCTGCGGTTGCAGGTGATCAGACGCCCGTGCAGATCGCGGACGAATACCGGGTCCGGCATGGCATCGATCAGCGCGTGCTGAAACGCCAATTGGTCGCCCAGATCCTTCTCCGCTGCCCGCCGCAGCTTGATGACCGTGGTCAAACGCCGATTCCACACCAGCGACAGCAAGCCGAACACGCCTAGCCCGCCCATGGCCCAGCAAGCCCATTCGAGCAGTTGCTGCCCGAGGGTCGGCACGGGCGCCGGGGCTATTCCCTCCAGCCACTTCAGGCGGATCGCGCGCAACTCAGCGGGCGGAAAAGCCTCCAGGGCCTTATTGAGAATTCCCAGAAGCTCCGGCATGCCTTTGCGCACCGCGAGGTTGTCGGCTTCCCACTTGCCCTCAACCAGACCACCGACCTTAAGCAACCCCAGGGGATACAGCTGCGCGCCAATTTCGTTTTCGATGGTGGCGTAGGCTTCGCCACTTTCGACCAGTGCCCGCGCCTCGGCATAGGTCTTGACCGAATGAATTTCGACTGTCGGAAAGTCGCGCCTAATCGTGTCTTCCAGAGCGTGCCGGGCCGGCAGCACCAATCGGCGTCCGGCCAGTTGCTCGAAAGATTCCAGGCGGGGCGCGTCGGCTCGCCCGACGAACACCCAACCCGCTCCACCGAAGGCGTGACTGTAGTCGAGAAACGCCTTGCGCTCCTCGCTCATCGCCAGCGTCGTACTGATGTCCGCCGCGCCGCTCTGCAGACGCTCAAGCATGTGGTCGGTGGAGAATGACTCCTGATGCACGAACTGCAAGCCGGTCATCGCCGTCACGCGTTTGAGTACATCGTTGTTCAAGCCGCTCCATTGGCCATGTTCGTCCTGAAACAGGTACAGCGGGTATTGCACCGACGCCACGGTCACCGTCGGGTTGTCGCGAATCCACTCGCGCTCGTGGGCGGCCAGTTCGACAGGCTGCACATCGTACGCCGCCGCATCGTCGTGCAGCGTCAGTTGCGCCGCCAAACTGCAACGCAGCAAGCCCAGTAACCCGAACAGAACCAGCCCGCCCAGCGCCGGCTTCAAACCTCTATAAAACAGCATTGCCACTTCCTTCGTGATCGACTCACCCGTCCTGCGTGGGTGAAAACCCGAGCAGTGTGGCAGCGAAAACAAAAAAGCCCGTCAGGAGACGGGCTTCAAAATGTGACAGCTTTTGCCGGCTTACAGCGGCTTGCCGCGGTTGCCATGCTGGCTGACAAAGGCCTGCACGGCTTTCAGCTCGTTCGGCAAAACAGTGCAGCGCTCGTTTCGCTCAAACAAATCAGAAAGATGTGCAGGCAGTTCGAGCGCTTTTCCTACACCGGCTTTCTCCACGGCATCCGGGAATTTCACCGGATGCGCAGTGCCGAGGATCACCATCGGGATGTCCAGGCTGCGACGGCACTCGCGCGCGGCCTTTACGCCGATCGCGGTATGCGGGTCCAGCACTTCACCGGTCTGTGCGTAAACTTCGGCGATGGTCTCGCAGGTTTGCGCATCGTCCACCGCCAGCGAATCGAACAGTTTGCGCGCTTCGGTCCAGCGCTCCTGCTCAACGCTGAAACCACCACCCTGTTTGAACGAGTCCATCAACCCGGCGATCGCTGCACCGTTGCGACCGTGCAGGTCGAACAGCAAGCGTTCGAAGTTCGACGAGACCATGATGTCCATCGACGGCGACAGCGTAGCGTGCAGGGTTTCTTTCACGTACTGGTT